>Ga0180939_121_pt1 | contig 40330 bp, 59 predicted proteins | sample Deesub1362A_J573_FD_124188 | JGI IMG/M metagenome (GOLD analysis project Ga0180939, IMG submission 124188) | Archaeoglobus sp. JdFR-40
TATATAGCACATCCGGAATCTCATGGGTTTGCTTCATCATCTTCTCTCAACTCCTCCAGCTTCTTTCTCCACACCTCAGCTAAAACCTGCCCGACCACCTGAGCGAGCTTAATCATCACAGCAACATCGAGCCAGAAGGCCTGTTCGAATGTCAGGCCTCTGTATCTGTCAGCGCTCATCCTCATACCTCCAGAAACATCTGCACAATTCTCTTCTCGTTGGATCCAGCCTCAACCACTTCAGGCACAGGCTGACCTTCATGCGAAGCGCATACTGGCTTAAGCTCTCCTCTGATCTTCATGAAGGTCCAGGTCTCACGGTGAAAATCGTGTACCCTGCCACACCCAGGAAAGCAGCATCGGATTGACGCCGTTCTGGGCATCAGGCATCAGCCCTCCTTTTCAAAAATCAAAGAACCCATATAGATCTCCCGTGGTTTGCCCTTCTCCTCAATACAACTACTGCAAAGAATGATCAATTGACGTCCAACAGTCTTTGCGTGATCAAGAGCACACACATTCACTGGAACGGTGAAAGCGTCCCAGTCCTTACCCTTCTCAGCCTTATAAGGTATCTCTTTTCCACAATTTTCACATTTCCACCAAGTTTTGTCTTCCCAGCTCTCAGGCATCAGGCATCACCCTTTGGATCCAGCAAAATCCCCAAACCGCACTTCCCACAAACCAGCCTGTCTCCTCTATCCTCAAACAACCCTCCGCAGAAGCAAACCCCACCTTCTGCAAGCTCGTGGATGGTCAAGCTTCCACCCCCTCATGATTCAACAAAAGAACAGACTCCAGAACTTTCGAAATAGTCGCTAAAATCCGGGCATACTCTTTTTTATCTACTGCTCTCCTCTTCCACAACCATTCATATCTATCCTTGTTTGCTTCTACGAAGTAATCGTATGCCATAGCAACTGCCTCTCTGTGGGCCCTGATTCCTGCCAGTCCATACCTGATGTTTTCAGTCAGCTTCAGCCTCTCTGCAAAAGTGCCCATCAGCTTCTTCAGCTGCTTGTATTCCTTTGTCCTCCTGTCCTCAAGTTTAAATCTGAAGTCTGCCCACTCCTTTAGCAGCTCCCTTTCCTTTACAGTCGTTTCATAGTTGTAGTCGTCAAGCAGAAATGCTTCACAAGTCTCAGCTTCCGATGATGAGATGTACAGGCTGAAGTCGCCCTCAAGCCTGCCAAGCAGGCAGAAACCTCTTCGCCTGATTTCTGGAAAATCCCCGTCCTTTCTAACTCTTATAAAGAACCTGCATGCTCTACAATCTCTTTTCTTCTGCATCTCATAAGTGCTGTAAACTCCACTCGCAACAATATCGTCGAACAAGGTTGTTACGGTCAAGCTTCCACCTCCTCAAAAATCTCAACCACCTCCAGAAATTTCACTCCTCAGAAAAACCTCCAAATCGCTCTGGACCCACGACTTCTTCAGATGCTTCCAGAACAGGTTCAGCCGGCTCCGCCAATAGGGACTGTCCTCCCAGCGCTTTGAGAGGTATGAATAGTAGCGGTCTGGGTCGTTGCAGAACTCGTTAGCTATCTCTTCCTCCTTCTTGACGACCCATGCGTTGTGGAGAGCCCTGACAGTAAAGCCATCCTTTTTGTGTGCCTTGAAGGCTTTGATGAGAGTGTTGAATGGGATGTCGTGGAAGATGTAGTCAGGGTCCGCATGGAGTTCCCTGAGCAAGTTGAGTTCTTTTTCCCCGAGCTTGTTTCTCTTCACGCCCACTGGAACTCCAACATGCTCTGGCAGGTATATGGTCCAGAACCTTGCCGCTATTCTCCAGCTGGATCCATCGGAGAACTTTGTCCCGCCAAGGAAGCCGAGGTGCATGAAGTTGATGTTTGCAGCTCCGAGGAGGAACACTTCTCTGTCTCTCAGCAGATTCAGGGCTGTGGCAAGGCGTTCAAAGATGACGTTGACGGGTGTGAGGTCTTTTCCATTGCTGCCATTGCTGGATCCAGCGGGTTTATGCTGGTTGCCTACCTGTGGAGCCGGATGGGTTTCCGCTGCATAGACACCGAGCCCCACCTTGCTGGCGTACTGTAAGTCGAGAGGATGATCGTGCTTCGGACCTTCGTAAGTGTTGTTGGCTCCTGAATACGCTCCTACGCCAACGAGATTGGCATCGTCCTTGGTTGTGGCATGGTAGGAGCCCACGCCTATCGTTTTACCCTTGTTCCAGGGAGTATAGGATCTTGCTGTCAAGTACTCGCATCCTCCAGAGTAAGAGCCGAGGGCAAGCCTGTCCGGATCCTCGATAAGGCTGAGGCTCTGCTGCAGCTCTTCATAGGTCCAGCCGTGGACGACTGGAATGACTGGCAAATAATCAAGCATGATGTGATAGAACTCCGCTGACCTTCTGATGAGCTGCTGACGCTCCTTTGAGTTTTGATGGTACGCTGGGGGAAGGTCCAGCTGGATCAGGATGTCTTTATCTGTGTAGCCCATCTTCTTGTAAACTGCCACGGTTTTGATGGGATCTGGATTCTTCAGCTTGCCCATGAGGAACTGAAAGCCGCCACTGTCATAGACAAGGCGGTGGCGGCCATTGAACCTGAAGCGGAAGCCCCTGCCATTTTCCGATTTGTAAAACGGAACAGCTGAGAAGAGGAGTTCGCTGAAGTAATCCTCAACCCAGGGGTGTTTGCCCACGCATTCAGCCTGATGGGAGAGAAAGACGATGCATTCCTGGGCGGCTTTTTGTGTTTGAGTTAGAACAACGGTCAAGCTTCCACCTCCTCTAAACTCATATCACACCCTCCAGCTCAGGAAAAACACGGAGAACCTTCTTTTTTGCTGTGAGAGTATCCAAACCAGAATCTTCGACATAGCTTCTGAACATGTGCTTTGCAGCTTCCTCCGGAGGAAGTTCAGCCCTCCAGCTGTTATCACCCTTGATTGCCTTCACAATATGCGAGAAGCGTTCTATTATGTCCATACGCTCCTGATCCGTTATATCAACAGGTCTATCGATCTGATTGAGGAGCTCATCAATCTCCCTTATCCTCCTCAGGAGATCCTCCTTCTCCTTTAGCAACCTGTCTTTTATCGAGGATTCGTAATTTGCAAGCTCTTTCTCTACCGCATTCCTTATGAATTCGGACATTGAGGAAGGGAATAAGTCTTCAAGCTTCCTTTTGAGTGAGATGGGGATTTTGAAGGTGACTACTGCCATATCTTCCCCATACATCTTGGGACGTCCTCTCCTCATACTAACACCCCTGAATTTTGTAATACAAAATCGAATTTCGTATTATATAATTCAGTGAGAATAATAGATTTGAGAGTTCTCAGAAGTATTATTTTACTGAATTTCGTATGACCTATTGATATGACATATTTAATTCGTCTAGCTATACCTGTTGGAAATCTCTCTTGGAATTTTGTGTTACAAAATATATTAATGTAAGACAAAAAGAAATTCATGGCTCAGACACCTCTCTTGGTTCATTTTGTCTCCCGACAAGTTTCATAAGGAGCTCACTGAGGGTTATTGTATTGTCGGCGTTCTCATCAGACAGCACAAGCATCAAGTCGTTGCGGAGAACAAACACTTCTCCCATTCCTGCCTCTACTGGCTTATCTTCCTCCTCGTAAACAACGTATGGCTTTATCCTGTAGTACTGCTCGTATAATCCGGCTCTGTGAAATTCTATGAGGGGTGGCTGGTGGTTCTTCAACATCAGCAGGTATTTTTTGACCTGGGGTTTTGTCGGAGACACTCCCGCAACTGCTATGGCATCCTGGACGTCTGAATAGCTAACTATCCCTCCTTTCTCCAGGCCCTTCAGTAAGAGATAGGAATAAACGATCTTCAAGTTCCTGACGACCGGCATGAGCAGCCTCATAAGCTCTCAACCTCCCATTCGAAGAAGGTAAATCCACAGCTCAGACAGCGGAAAAAAGCTGTAGTATCCCCAGCAGCTCCTGTATACCTTCTCCGCCTCCTTACCACAGCGTTTGCAGAGCATAGCCATCACCCGTAAACATCCATCCAGAAGTCTCTGAACTCGCTCTCGCTCAGCACCCTGAACTCGCTCCGCGAGAAGGGAATCATCCGCTGCCCGTTGTGGAGAATGCTGTCACGCCTGGCAAACCTGTCAACTTCAGCAATGAAGTAATGAAAGCCGTCAAAAACGATGAAATAGCTGTCGGCGTGCAGGCACTTCGCAACCTTCTTAAGGCCGACATACTCGTGGGCCGGCATGAAAATGCGTTTGTAGCTGGCAGCGTTGCTGTAGCGCTTGAGCTCCGCAACTGCCTGGATCCGCTTGCCCACCTCGATGACGAGGTCGATGTCAAAAATGTTGAGCTTGACGCCGTTGATGTGGAGAAGAACGTCAACGGGCTGGTAGGGGCAGTTTTTGCATGCCGGGATTTGGCGGGAGAGCATGGCTCAGCCCTCCTCAAGAAATTCAAGCTCCTTCAACCACGTAATAAGAGCAGCCATGGCTTTCCGCGAGATTAAAACCTCTCTAGAATGCTTGCGGAAATGTGTGTAATCTCTGATTATAACAAGATCTCCATCGATTTCGAATCTGTAATTCTCTCCTCCACGTATGTAATTTAATTTCAGTTTGTTGTCTAACTCTTCTATCTTCTTCATCAACTCTGTGTATCTGCCTATCAAGTCTGTTGCATCATCTAACTCTTTCTTCTTGATTTTCTCAGCGATTCTGATTTTCTTGTTTATGATTTCATCAATTTCAGCTTGGATCTGCTTGTATTTCTGCATCAGCCCTGCACCTCCAGTTTAGCCTTTAATCTCTCAATGAACTCCTGCCAAGTCAGAACTTCGTAGCCGGTTCCATCACAAATGGGGCAAGTCAGGATTTCTCCAAGGTTGCATCTCTCTTTTACAAGAGGGTCTGGGCAGAATTTGCAGTCATAGAGTTCCTCAGGAGTCAGACCTGATTTCATACAATCTTCAAAGTAAGGGTTAACGACTTTTCCTTCTCCCTTGCACTCTCTACATCTGAAGATCTCTTTTATGCCGTCTGGAACTACCTCCTTCTTCGACCACTCACAGGCACATGGGCCCCACAGACAGGAGTTGACCTCTCTGCGACACTCGCCCTTCTCTGGCGGCCTCGTGCACCAGATCAGCATCACGAGCTTCACTTTGGACACCTCCCACAGCCAAAGATTGAAGGAGCGAGAAGGCCGGCCTTGCTGTGTGCTGTGCAGTCCTCGCAGCTCCAAGCAGATTTGCGCATCATCTCACCCCACAAACCAGGCCGCAGATCCGCTCACAGAAGTCCTCTGATGGCAGCATGTGGCTGCTGACATGCATTCCAATGAGCTGACAGAAGATCATGGAACCACCTCTGCATCGTGCAGAATCTTGACAGACTCAGCTTCGACATCGATAAACTCGAAAGCAACCCTCGCCTTGCTAACAAACCTAACCTCACAGTTCTGCAATAGCACTTCAAGGGCATCGAAATCCTCTTCCTCGCTCAGAATCTCCCATCTCCTGCCGTCTTCGCTTGCTTCAAAATAGCCAGCCTTCTGGTAGCGGATGTAAAGCTTCTTGCCGTCAAGAGAGATCTCAAGCACATGCGTGTCGCCGTGCTCCCTCAAGGGCACAATGTAGGCGTTGAAGTAGCCGAACACCTCTGGATCCAGCGGCTTCGGTTCAGGTACTTTCATCTCCTGCATGGCCCCCACCTCGCAACTGGCGGATAAGCCAGCTTTCCACACAAAATCAGCCAGAGGATCCTGATGAGGCTCATGCCTCCTCAACCTCCTTGTTGAAGGCCAGAATCACCTTCTCGTCCTCAGCCGTGAAATGTGTGAAAGTCCAGCCCTCCTCCTGCAGAACAGAGAGTATCTCGTCTGAGTCTTCCTTGCTGATGATATCTTTCTCGACGTCCAGGTAATACGTTGGTTTGAGGGCCCCAAATTCAGGAGAGTAGGCGAAGGCAACTGTAACGCCCTTTTTCTTCAGCAGCCAATCAAGGGTTTTAGAAGAGAGCATCACTCACCACCTGCCTCCTTCCCCTCCAGCTTCTCCACAACCTTCCCAGCTATCAGCCCAGCAAACCAGTCGAAGAAGGCCTCAATGCCCTTCGCTATGATGTATACAACCACTGCCACCCCTGCGGCGAGAAAGAACATTACGATGAGAAGAGCAGCCCACTCTGGCAGCCACCCGGGGATTGCAGGCCCTGAAGATGGGACGGTGTTGGCAGTGTTGTTGACCCACTGCCAGCCCATCAGGCGGTCACCTCCTGCTGGAGAACAGACTTTGCCGTCTCTCTCCTTCTGAGATAGTCCCTCACGATCTCCCTGATGACGTCTGGAACGCTGGAGAACCCATCCTCTTTCATTATCTCTTCAAGCTGGTTGTACATCTTCATGCTCAGTCTCACATTCACTTGCTTCTCCAACACAGGTTCATCACCTCTTCAATACTTTCTAAGATTTTGTGATATCATGAAGTATTTAATCATTTCGCATAATACAAGATATCGTGGATTATCATAGAATAGGTGATATTGTTAGTAATAATTTTATACTATTTCATGATATCGTGAAATATGGATGATTACGAATTGGCGAGAATTTGTGAAGCTTTGGGACACCCTATGAGGGCAAGAATTTACAGGATACTCTTGGAGAGAGGTGAAGTACGAGCATCTGAGCTGTTTCATGAACTCAAAGAGGAATTCAAAATAGGCTCAAGGCAAACGATATTCAATCATATTAACTACTTAGGTATTTCAGATCTCGTAGAAACCCGTAAAGAAAAAGGAGAGGTTGTTGTCAAGCTCAAAAAGAAGGTGAAAATCGAGGTTGAAGAAATTGGAAAATGAATCTTTATGACTGACAATATAACCAAGAAATGTAAATATAAAGCAGAATATTGGCACTATGGGGAAGAGGAGTTATCGTATGTACTAGAATTATATAAATGTTCTAATGATGCAGTACCAGATAGTGACTATTGTATTTTCCACGATGAAAACTACTGGAGAGAAAATCCAGATCATGTGAGACAAGAATTTTATAAGCTTGTTGAGGATGCTGTTTTAAATGAGAAAGAATTGATTTGTATTGGATTTAACCTACCGGATATCGACTTGAAGAGGGCAGCCAAAAAATTGGGCATTGAAAAACTTGAATTTAAAAAGGATGTGTACTTTGATCATGCTAAGTTTCGTGGAATGGTTAAATTTGATTGTACTATCTTTAGAAGGTCTGGTTTTTATATGGTCGAATTTGGCGGAGAAGCTACTTTTTCTGACGTTAGCTTCATCGAAGAGGTAAGTTTTGTGAAAGCTAAGTTTGGTGAAGATGTTGAGTTTTCAGGAGCAAAGTTTGATAGAGTTAGTTTTACGGGGGCTACCTTTGACGGAGAAACTTACTTTATGGCGGCCAGATTTGGTAAGGAAGCCCGGTTTGTAGGTACTTTTTTATCCCTAGGCGCCGATTTTAGAGGTGCTATATTTGAGAATCTTGCCGAATTCAGGGATTTAAAATTACCGAACCTTGCCAAATCTGCGTTGAAATTTGTTCGAACGAACTTCAAAAACCAGCAGAATATTATTTTTGACGGTGTAAACTTGGATTTGGTCTCCTTCATACACACAGATATCGAAAGAGTTAGATTTAGAAATTGTGAATTTAAAGATCCATTAGACTGCAAACTACTGGTTGCTAAAGAATACGCTAGATTAGACAAGGAAGATAAAGCTATAGAATTCTTAAAGAAAGTATATGAGCAACAAAAGGAGGATAAGGAGGGAGCGATAAAAGAATACTTGGATGAAATCAAAGAGGACGGAGATTTGACACTTGATAATGTTCTTACTGAGTTGAGATCGTTTAGGGAGAACTTCGACTACTATTTGAAGTACGAAGACTCCGGGAAAGCTTTCGTGAAGGAGATGGATTTAAAAAAGAATATAGCGAGAATTAGGGTCAGATATCTAAGACCGAGAAATCTTAGAGATTTAAAAACCTGGTTTTCGAGCTTAACTGAATACCTTGCTTTGTGGGTATATGATAAAGTGGCTCTTTATGGTGAAAGTTGGGTTAGGACACTCCTGTCGCTTGTAGCTCTAATATTCTTATTTGCAGGGATGGATCACTCGTTGTCCGGCAATGACTTCCTAGCAAGTCTGCATAATAGCACAATGACAGCATTTCAGATTACTCATGAATTAACCTCAGTAGGTTTAATCGAAAGACTGCTGTCTATTCCACTTCTAGGTTTACTCTTTATAGCTTTAAGAAGGAAGTATGAGAGAAGGATTAGGCATTAAACTATAGATACGGTCTCACCTTGCTTAGGTAAGAGGTTTTGTTGTATGCATTTATAGGAATAAACTCTACGTTAGATTAAAAAAGAAGGTGAAAATCGAAATCGAAAATATTTAATAGTGAGCATTACATAAGATAATTAGGAGATATAATGACCATCGCAATCTGTATTAGGGTTGACGATGGAGTTGTTTTGGCGTCAGACAGCGCATCTACAATTCATGGAGAAACTGGAGTATATAATGTATATAATTACGCAAATAAAATCTTTAACTTGTATAAAGGACTGCCAGTCGGTGCAGTTACGTGGGGCTTGGGGAACATAGGCCGTTCATCGATCTACACACTTATCAAAGACTTGAGGAACAGGTTGATGGGAGAGGACATGGATTGGATGATCGACAGAGAGAACTACACAATCGAGGATTTCGTCGATAAAACTCTGGAATTCATTTATGTTGAAAGATATCAGCCACTTTACAGTAACTTAGATGACGAAGACAAACCTTATCTTGGCTTCTTTATCGCAGGATATTCTGCCAATAGGGATTATCCAGAAATATGGAAAGCAGAAATACGCAGTGGACATATAATCAAAGAAGAAATTGATGCCCTGATGGTCTGGAATGGAGAATATGAAATTATTAGCCGAATCGTAAAGGGGTATTCACCGATGATCTCAGAGGTTTTGCTCGAACTTGGAATTCCTGAAGATGCTTTGGAGGATGTACTCAAGTACTTGGAGGAGAATTTAGAGGTATTTTTGGTTCATCCAGCTATGCCAATACAGGATGCCATAGACTTGGCGGACTTTCTTGTGGATACAGCAATCAAATTTGCGAGATTTAGACCGGGTGCTCCCTCCATCGGTGGGCCGATAGAGATTGCGGCTATTAGTAAGCACGAAGGGTTTAAGTGGGTAAAACGGAAACACTATTATAGTAGAGAGTTAAATCCGGAAGGATGAGGTGAGGCGTATTATGAAGATTAAAGTTAAAATCGATCTTAATAAGTTGGAAGAAGCACTTAAGCACAGAAAAAAGAGTGAAATGGGTTTCATAGCCAAGGAATGGGAAGAGTATTTCTTCCAACCACCATCATATAACGTAGGCTACTCAATTACAGGTTATACGACCAAGTCAAAAGAAGATTAATCACTTGTAAATCAAATCTGCAACTGTATCCACCAGCTCTTTTTGGTCCTCAATGTCCAGCATTGAGATGACCGCAACCAGATAGTCCATGAAGGCCTCTTTGGGCATCTCTCTTGTAATCCCTCCCTCTTCAAGCACTATGCTGTCTGCAAGCTTCCTCACTCTCAGATTCTGCTTAAACGTCGTGTAGCTGAGCTCAAGCAGCTCGTCCTTCCCATTCATCTCGATTTTCAGCTTAACCCAGCTCATGATACGTTACGATATCTTAAAATATTTTAACATATAGAGTAGAGTGAAAGTAATGGTTAACCTAGTCCAAAAAATGGAAACCGAGGAAATATTATAGATGTCTTGAATGAATATATCCTGAAAACTTCCCAACACGTAAAAGAAATGGAAAAGGAATTTGAGGAGTATCACTCTCAGGCTCCTCCGAGAGATCGAGAGAGGTTTATTAGTGAGTTGATAGAGGTTTGAAGAATGAATGACACTAATTCAAACTCAAAAAAGACAAAATCCACACCTCTTAAACTTTTACAAGATTATCAACCTATAATCGCTATTTTTTCTGCATTTATGGTTGCTGGTGCTTTTCTTTACAACACAAACTTATATCCAAAAGATCCACGATTCAGCCAATTGATTGCTGGTTCAATATTTCTTGGCGGGTTTTATGGTATTCTCTGGGTCATCCTACTTTCAATCTTTTCTGCACGAGATTCGCAAGTTTACAGATACATAAAGGAAGGTATCTCTATTTTTCTCTCATCTGTAGTAATTGCTCATTTGGCTACAGGTATTATAGGACTATTTTTAATCATTCCAAAAATAAAGCCTTCAGAAAACATCTTCCTATATGTTTCTTATGTTATACAATTGTTTGCCTTTATCATGTTACTAGCTGCATTATCTATTCTACTTATAACTTTCAGTATAATAGATATTTATTACAAAATTTATAAAAAACGAAAACAACGATCTAAAAAAGCTTAAAGGCTCTTTTTAGAGATTCTCTCTACATAGTCCCTTATTGCCTCCATCACCTTTACCTCTGGCAGCAAATACATCAGAACCTCCCAAAACTCTGCCGTCAGATCTTCCCCCCAAACTCCAACATAATTTGCTCAAGGTTCAGCCTGTAAAGCCCACCAACGCCTGTCCACGTTGTTTCTGACAGCGATTTTTCTGGCATCTAACACCTCTGTCTCCTTTCTTACCAGCCCTCAGAATGGCTCTAAACATGCAATCCATCAAATCCTGTTCAACATTCATACCCATCACGGTGAAATAAATATCACTTTACGATAGCTTAAAATATTTCAACATATAGAGTTAGTTAAAAGTGAAAAAAATTCCAAGAGGTAGAACCATGGCTAAATGCCAGTTCTGCGGCAAAGAAACCCTTTATCCTTTTAAATGCAGTTACTGTGATGGAATATTCTGCGAAGATCACAGATTACCGACTAAACATGAATGTGATGGGTTAACCACTTGGAGATTAAAAGCACCACCAAAAGGAGTGGTCTGGGAAATCTCATCTTCTGGCGATTCTTTCAGAGATTCGACAGCAGAGGAGGGAACAGGAGGCCACATTCTGATTGGAGGAATTGAAGAGTTCATTCCATACATTCCAGATAGGATTTTACCTGCCGCAGAACCCGATGAACCCCTCCCGGGGTGGGAAGAACTGGGTCTCAGTCGAAAGGTTTTGGATTCTCTTTACGAGTTGCCCCGCAAGAAATACTGCTATTATTGTGGTAAGAAACTAACGTCAAATGATCTCGTGTTTATTTGCAGGAATTGTGAACTTAGTTTTTGCGAGGATCACAAGCTTCCAGAAATTCATAATTGTCTGGGAAAGAGGAAGTATGTTTTACCTCCAGGAATAGGGTATGATGAACTCTTGGCAATGGGCGGGTTAGAGGAAGAAGCAGTTGTCAGATGTCAATTTTGTGGAAAAGGGATTAAGACTATACCCTTTAAATGTGATTATTGCGAGGGATTGTTTTGCAATGAGCACAGATTACCGCCATCACATGAATGCATCAATCTAGAATTGTGGAAAAAGGCGCCTCCTCCAAAGAAGAGTCATACGATAGTGCCAAGGAGAAGATATGTAATCCGTAGTCCTTCGCCTCCCCCTCCGAGTTATGATACAGGAGAGAAAGTCAAACCCAGAAAGAAAAGGGGGAAAACAGTCAGAAATATTGCGCTTGCGTTGATTATTGCAATCGTTATTTTGATTATATACCCTGACCCACTTTTAACTTGGATAGATTCAGATCTCTCACTCAATAAATTCACCTCTCGTCTCTCAGATGTATTATCGGAGCAAAAAAGCACACCACATCCGACACCCTCAAATACTCTCTCTTCTGAAACGACTCCAACACCCATACCAACGCTTGCCCCCATTCCAACTCTAAAAGAACTCACGTATTACATCACTCTTGACGCTTCAAAATTCGATACGGCATTTATTGAGCGGGAGATTCTAAGGTTCGTCAACCTTGAAAGGGAGAAGGCAGGTCTAAAGCCTTATAGGTGGAACGACCAAGTGAGAGCCGTCGCTTACAACCACAGCAAAGATATGGGTGAAAGAAATTACTTTGCGCATACGAGCCCTGAGGGAAAGGATCATTACGACAGGCTGAAGGAGAGCGGGATGTTTTTCATAGCATCCGGTGAGGTCCTCTTCTATTTCGAAAACATTCAATACAATCAAACTGAGCTTGCTAGGGCTGCTGTGGAAGGGTGGCTTAAAAGCCCAGGTCATAGGTCTATTGTCCTGAATGTGGACAACATATACTCTGATGCAGGTGTTGGAGTCTACTGCGAAGAGGACAGGTGTTTCGTCACCATGAATGTGGTTGGACTGGAGGAAGAGTACAGCACTACGCTCAATGTGAGATATACTGCGTTTTTCTACCTCAACGATCCAGGATTGGGTTTCAACACAACAGTGCCAGTCTCAGTCAAAGTTGAATCTTCCAAGCCAGTAGATGTTTACATCGTTCCAGACAAAGAACAGTATGAACGTTTCTTGAAGAGGCAGAGCTTCAAAAAGATATACTACAAAAAAGGCACCAAAACATTCGAAAAGACACTCGACGCCAGTGTTGGGACTGGAATATTCGTTTATTCCGGGATCTATAATGATGCTGAGATTACTGTCAAAATAAGATACTATCCTTGAGAGGTAGGTGATGACAATGGAGGAGATTACAGATATAGAAAAAAAGAGAAGAAAATTGCTGATATCTATTGCTATTCTTGTAACGGGCTACCTTATTGGTATTGATTACGCTGTTCTTAATAACCTTTTAAATGTGCAAGTTGCACAGACGCTTGCCCTAAGTATTACAGTACTTTTGACAGTTCTTATAGTAGGCATATACCAAATACAAACAGAGCTCATGAGAAAGCAAACGCAATTAATGGAGCAGCAGCTGAGAATCTTGGGTGAACAAACAAAACTGATGAATCTTCAAGCTGAGATTATGAACTCTCAGATAGAGATTTTAAAGAAACAAGATTAACTATAATTTCGATTTTGAACTTTTCCACTAAGAAAAGATAGTTTCCGATAGTGGGAAGAGCGCTTCTTCCAGCCACCACTATATAGTTTAAGACATGCTTCAAAAGAAAACTAGTGCTCAACTCATCTCTTCCTTTTTCCCTTGCTTGCACCTTTCAGCTTTTCTCGCCCTTCATCAACTATCTGTATCGCTTTCCTCCTCTTAGCACCCTTGAAATCACTATCCCTCATAACGACGAGCTTCATCAAGCTCATCCTCTTTACCGCCTTCTTTTTCGGAATTCTGCCGAGCTCGGCATCCTCCAGTATGGCTTCTACAATCCCCTCAACCTCAACAAGAGAGTCCAGCCCTTTCTTACCGACATCAGGAACCCTCTTTCCCAGATACACGTTTCTCCTTCCCACCACCATCACCTCCATTTGCATTCAGATAAGCATCGATAAGCTCGTCTCTCAGCACGAAAAACAAATCAAAAAATTCTGGGGCGAGTTTGAAGCTGAAGGGCGGCAGCTCAACGATAATCATTGCGGTCTCCCCACAATCACCTTCATGAACCCTACTGTCAGGACCAGAGCTGCCGGCACGAGAACCATCCTGCTTATCTCCCAGGGCATCATGGTGTACGTACCTGCAGCGAAGAGCAGGGCGAAGACCATCGGGATCTCCTCACCCTCTGTCTTGATGTACAGCAGGAACTCCATCACGATGAACAGAATCAGCAGAAAGTATCCCTGGAAGATCTCGTTCCACACGTAATATCCTGCAGCAAACATGTCTCTCTGGTTCAGAGCATCTTGAGCTTTCGTAAGGTTTAGCAAAGGCTGCCACACCATACTTCTCACCCCTCATGACTCAGGATTTCTCCCAAGGAAAGCCAGAAAAGCAGCAACATAGCTTATCCAGCTCACAGATGCGAACATTTCTTTTATCGGGCTCGGAACTCCTATTTTGTCCAGCGTGTTGATAACCGTCACACCATCAACGAACACGTAGCCGAAGACCTTGGCAAACTTGTTCATTGCGGAAATCCAGTCGCCAAACGGGAAGAGAGAAGGATTGTATTCAGCTTTGCTCTTAACTTCTTCCTTCAGCAGGTCCTGTATCTTCTCATCCCCGCTGATCTTTCCAAATCCGAATAGACTTACCAGAGACAGCATCATGTTGAAAATAAGGAAGAATGCTGCAACGTAGTAGGCCCTCACTTCGATCCACCCCCAATCCTCACAAGCGCTGCGTAAACGACGATGGTTGCAACTATTATCGCCGGAACTCTGAGGAATCCGAACCAGAACAGCAGGAGGGCCATGAAGGCGAACACCACCACTCCAACTGTGCGGTTCTGATAGCTGAATACGCCTCCAACTGCAAGCAGCACGACTGAGCTCATCAGGTTGTAGGCGAGGTTGAGGTCCCTGCTCGCTATCACGGGCATGATGCTCTTCACAACCTGATCCATGAACGTGAAGTCCCACGCTGCTCCTGGCCTGAACACCCTGTAATCTGTTATAACTCCATATTTGCTGTGTTTCGCCTCAAATACTGCCTTGTAGAAGTTGCTAACATTGCTGGTAACGAATACAAATGAAACGTTGCTCAGGTTCGATTCCGAATAGTACAGCTCCCCTCCACCCTCTCCGTAAACCCAGAACTTCACATATTCAGTCTGGAACAGCGTGTCGTTGTAACTGAAAACAACAACATCTGTGGTTGTGTTGTTCTCAGTGCTTCTGTTGAATGAGAAATCCCACGAAACCTCTTCTCCAAAAGGTGTGACTGTTGTGGTTCCCCTGACTTCGAGAATCTTTGTCTCACTCGTGGAAGGAGTAAACCATCCAAGCGTTCTTTCCTCCACACCATTTGTAATGCTAATGAGATATGGCTCTGAGATTATTAGATAAGCCTGAGTTTCCTTGAATGCATCGAAATAATCTGTGTGAATTGTTTCGAGCTTTTCTCTGCTCACATACTTCTTGATGACGAGATTTGCGCTGGAATACTGGCCCGTATAATCTACGAGCTTGAAAACAACCTGCACAACGTTGCTGGTGGGGAAGTAGATTGTTGCTGACAGGTTTCCACCATTCGGAACTGTTACCTCAATCTGCCTGGTAATTCCGTTTGCATCTCTCGCCCTCAGATAGGCGTCGCCGAAGAAGACAGTTTGAATCAATGCATTGCCGTTCGCGTCAGTTGTGGATTCGGTGATGAGGTTGTAGTTCTTGTCCAGGAGCTGCACTGTAATCGAGCTCAATCCTGACTTGCTCAGCTCATCCAGCACTGTGACTTTCACGCCTGTTGCGACGAAGTTGACGTAGATGTCAACGCTAACGCTGCCGTTCACGCTGATGGGCACGCTGATTGTGACGGTTGTGCTGTTGTCGGGGTTAACTGTTTCCGAGAGTGTGAAGTTTGAGGTTTCTGCTCCGTTCACGTAGACCTTAACTGAATAATTATAGCTGGTTGTGAAGCTGCTCTGCCATGTGGCTGAAGTCGTTCCATTTTCGAGATAAAAGCTCGTGTTGATTTTGACGTAGTCGAAAGTCTCCTCCCTCTGCTCTGTGACGTTAAGCGTGAAATCGAAGCTGACAGTAGCGTCGAAGTTCCCGCTGTCGGCGGTGAAATACAGCGAGTTGTTTCCAGCTGTCCAGTAATCCGTGATTGCAATCTTGCCTGACGAGGGATTCGTTTCGTTCAGCTCTCCCGAATAGCTTGCTGCCAAATTGTTGTTTAAATACAGTTTAGGATTCTGGGCTGGAGTTGCGAAGACTCCTGTGCTGAATCCTGAAACATCTGCAGGGTCGGCGAGCTTGTAGACTTTTAGAGTATCGATGAACGCATCACCAGTCTGACCAGAACCGGAACCTATATGAAAACCAACATTTGCAATACTGTATGTTGACGTGGACTTATAACTGTCAAAAAGTGTTCCATCTTCGTTGTATAGCTCTATTGTGACGTAGCCACTGCTGTCAACTATTACTCTCATTAGATACCAGCTATCTTGAACCCAGTTTGTTGTAGCTTTAGATTCCAGATTCGTGAGTGCTGAAAGGTCAAAAATAACAAGATAGGGGTCGTCTGTTGATCCAGCGTTTCTGAATCCTGCAACTTTTGTATCTGATATTGCTAAGTACATCGACTGTTCCTTTATTGCGTCATCAAAGCTCGGTTTAATCCATGCCTCTGCTACGAAAGGATTGCTATAGCTAATTAGACCAGTCATAGTTCCAGTACCTGTAGTGCTTGTTTCTAAATATCTCAGAGAGTATTGACCCGATTTTGAGTCGAGTGTCGAGAACTCGTAAGTCGCTACGCTGGAAGTGATACTGAGAACTGTCGAACCTTCAAAATCGTCAAATACTTCGAAAACCTTTCCTGCATCGTTGTAGCTTGAAGCTGTCGCACTCGGGTTACCATAAGCTATGTTAAGTTCTGTTGAACTGCTGCTGACGTTGACCCAGATAGTTGCCTGCTGATTTGTGTAGTCCCACGATTCGAGCCAGAAGTAAAGCTGGGAAGTTTGATTGAAAACTCTGATGTCGCTGCCGTCTGAGTTGACAAGACTCCAGAAGTCTGTAACGCTGCCTGAACCTTCAAGCGAGCCAGTGACGTTGTAGAGTTCCCACGTGTTGCCGTTTATTACAACTTTGTATTGAGCGTATTCAGTCAGAGAAGAGCTGAACGTAAAGCCTGCCCATTTTTTCCATGTGCCGCCTCCGCTGTTGTCGAAGCTTCCGCCACCCGCTGCCGTGTAGGTGAATTCGACGTATGCGTTTGAAATGCTCTGCAAATATGTTAGGTTGATGTACTGGGTTGTGTCATTCACAAGAGAGTAGGTTTTGTTGAAGGAGCCTGTGACGGTGGCTGCTTGTGCATCTATTATGAGGGCCCATGCTGTCAAGGTCATCAGAGTAAAAATGAAGAAGAGGGTGGGGCGGAGCATGGCGGGTCACCTCTGCCAGACCTCGTACTTTAGAGCAGCTATGAATCCTGCAAGGACAATTGCGACAGTCAAACCGATTGGGATAAAGTTGAAACCTCGATCAATGGCCTCAACCTGTTCCTGTGGCGTTCCCATCTGTATGCTTGTATCTCCTACTTGCGTGTACATCGGGTACACCAGCAAAAAGAGTAGCCCGAAGCCCACGAAGAAGAGGAAGAGGACCATTAGCGTGAATACTATTCCTCTATCGTCTTCTCTTAGTCCTTTTACCCCCTGTCTTAAGCTTCTTAACATATTTCCTCCCCTCCTTCTCCAGAATATCTTCAAACCTCAGAACAGGGTTTTTCACTTCGAAATACTTCCGCCCTCTGGATTTCCTGCCAGATTTCTTCTTTTCCTCTCTCGCAGATTTTGATTTCTGTCTTCTTGGCTTCTTAGGAGATTCGATAGCAAGATCTGTCTTGAGCTTCGGAGTCTGAATGCTGACAGTTGTTGAAACAGTCTCCTGAACTGGCTGCTGCAAAAGATCCTGGATCTCTACAGTTGGTTCTGGGAATGCAGGAGGAAATCCTATTCCTGTCGCTTCTACTGTTAAATCGCTCACTTTTTGACCAGTAAATACATTTTCTCTGAATCTCAGTCTTACATCTGGAAATATTCCTAAGCTCTGCTTGTAAACCTGATCAAAACGCATCTCTGGGATAAGAAAAGCCTTCATCCCGAACCTGCTCTTGAATACATTCTCAATCTTCTCCATCTCTTTCGCTGCTCTCTCCAGGATGGCTTCTGCTTTTGCTCTCGCCTTGGTCCTCTCAATCGTTTTGACTTTAGCCTTTTCCTCAACCTTCGCTGTCTCTTCAAGTAGCTGAATCTGCCCGCCAGTCTTGACAGCTTTTCCTTCCTGCATCTTTCGCTGGAATTCTCTTTCTCTCTGCTTCCACTTTTCTCTTAGCGCCTTATTTAAGTCCTTGAATTCTCTTTCTGCCTGCCTGTTCAACTCTTTGAAAGCATTCCTGGGTTCCTGAGCTTTCTCCTCAAACCTCTCCCACACTTTTTCTGGAACTTTCTCAGATGGGAGTTCTCTTTCAACCTTGAAAGGCCTCTTACCTTTATAGAATGTCTCAATCCTAGCTGTTTCACCTGAAGCGCTTATATCAACAATTTCAGTATTCTTGATCCACTCCTCTCTTTCCTTTGCTATAACTTCCTCCCAGCCAAGATTCTCTGCAATCTCTTTTGCTGACCTGAAATACTCTTTTGGTTTTTCTTTCAACATTAAGTCGGCAACATCTGATTTGAAAATCGTGAATGCTGGAGCTTTATTTGACTGTCCTGATTTTATCCACTTGTAGGTTTCAGCAGCCTCTTTCAAGTAATCTGGGGTGATTTCTTCTCCGGCAATCTTAGATTCGATAAGCTTTATATCTGCTCTTGAAAGTGGCCTTATGTCTCCTTTTAATCCAGGAATGCCTTCCTCAATATTTCTGTAGGTTTCAGCAGCCTCTTTAAGAACCTGTGAAACTGGTTTCTCCGTCACAACTTCTGTTTTTGGCTTTAAAATCCCTTTCTGGTAAAGAGGTTCTGTGATTGCCCACTCTATCTCCTGAAGCTTCATTTTATATGGTGCTGCTCTAATGGCGATGTTGTCAGCGAGAATAGATCCATAAACTTTAGTCTTCAACTGAGCCTTGAAGAGAGCAGCACCGGCAGGCTCTGCAACTGCTGTAACACTCCTGCTTGCTTTTACAGCACTTCTCCCAACAAATTCACCCGCAACAATTTCTCCAGCAAGCTGTCCTGCAAAATAGGGCGAGTCTGTAAACGCATATTTTACCTTCTTTGGAATGCTGACAAACCATTCAGCTGTTCCTCTTACAAGTTGCTCACCAGCACCTAGCACATCTCCTCTTGCAGCTGTCTTTCCGATCTCATACATTCCCTGTGTAACACCAAGAGCACCAGCTGCAAATCCAAGTCCTGCAAGTTCTGCGCCAATCTTCAACCTTTCAACCGTATTTGTCTCAGTCAATCCTTTAGCATGAGCTTCAAGCGCTCTCTCTTCAATTGCCTCTCTAGCACCCTCAAAAACCTGTTCAGGAGTTTTTGCAAATTTCTGAACTTCTTCAGCAGCCTTCAACCTGTCAACATCGTAATGACTCATTGGCGGAGTCTTTGCTTTCAATGCCTTTCTGGCCGACTCGTCAGCTCTCTTGAGTTCGTTAAGCATCTTCTTTGTTTCTGCTTCCTGTATTTGCCTGGCTTCGGCCTCTCTTATCTCTTCTTGAGTGTATTTTGCAGATTCCCAGTCCCAAGGATCAGATGTTTTGACCTTTGTGCTGGATCCAGAACTGGATTTTCTGACCTTCACGGTGTCAGCTCTGGAGTCGTATGTTACTCCACTGGATCCAGACCTTCCAGAACTTGATTTATTTGATTGAGAGGAGCCTGAATTTGAAGAACTTGAATTTGAAGGGCCATGAATTTCTCCGCTCTTATCTACAGACCACCCGCCGCCCAGCCCCACTAAAATCACACCTCCTTATACAAATTGCTCAAGCTCATCCTCATCCAGCATCGCCTCAGCTCTAATTTTATTCTTTAATATTAAATTAACTTTATAATTAGCATAGTTAAGTTTTCCAACCTCAAAAGTGCTGAAGAGAACGGCTTTATCTTCATATATCACCGGTCTGACTGCTTCAATTACTGCCTGTCCTGTCTTGAGCCTTTTGGGGATTGAATTGTTGACAATTGAGCTAGCAACAACATCAGCTCCTGCCATATAGATGTAGTACATGACTAGTGGCCTGATGCGGTGATCCAGAAACACATTGGCGTTGTGAGCAGCCATGAACAGGCTGACCTTTCCACTTCTGAGCTTCATGACTCTCTTGCAGAACCAGCCCTGCACATGCCATCTGAGTCCGGGAGGCATGTGCTGCAGTATGTCCCCAGCCTCATCCCATATCAGTGAATAGGGTTTTAAGTTGTCTCTGTGCAGCAAAACCCATGCAAGCTCAAACCAGAACCACGAGGGATCCCAAGCAATATTTTTCAGATATTTGTCAAAATTCTTGTTAGCTTCCTTTTCCACCCCCCTGATGAACTCCATCGAAGGTTCAAACTCTACTGGCTCCCAGACGACGTTCAGCTTATCCTTCCTCAATCGTTTCAGCAGGCTCTCAGCATCGTAGTATGTCTTCGTTCTGACATCCAGTTCATCGACTCCCTTCTCGTCAATCCTCTGCAGTATCAGTTCATCCTCTTCGTGATGATGCAGGATTACATCATCAATCCCTTTCGGGAAGTTCTTGAACTGAGGATCATCAGGATGGTCTCTGAAGAGCACATAATCCTTGCCGACAAGAGCTGCAGCCGACAGCAGCAGGAAAGTCGTCTTCCTGCTACCCATCGGGCCGACAATAACGGCTGTTTTCCCCTCAAGGCGGTGATCATACAGGTCACGCAAAAGGGGGTCAGCATACTCTGTTTTAATGCGTCCCACCCTTGACGCCTCCCACCTTGGACCTGATAAAGGAGGAGACCCACTCGTCCAGCTTCACCACTTCGTAATCAACCTTCACGAGGTCCTCAGCAGCCATGATCTTCTTGAGGTCCCTCAGAACCTGATGCGTTAACAGCCAGGCATTGCTGAGATCACTCGCCTTTCCAAAAAAGCTCGCTTTGACCAGGCTATCCATAGCGTCATAAAGCGTATTTTCAAGCTGATTGAGCTCAGAATCATATTCCTTGATGTTGGATTCCTTCAACAGCGTTCTGACGTCGCTCAGCATGTCTGCAACGTTCTGAATGAACTGGGCAACCTTGTCAACAAGATCAAACCCTCTGAAGTCGAAATTAAGAAAAATTTGAACTCCTAGCTTCTCCTTGAGTACTTCCATCTCATCACCTGACATTTATGGGGACATTTGTCACCTGATCGATTGCAGTTCCTGTATTCTGTACGACCTGAGCTGCCTGCTGGACTGCACCCTGCTTTATCAGCAGATAACCTGCGAATAGGACAGCAAGGATCATCGAGACTGCAACAGCAGCCTTCATTACGTCCATCGTCTTGAGTCTCTCAAGCTTGACGTCCAGCTTTGCTGACTCTACTCTGATCCTGAACTCTCTTGCTGAGACGGACTGGACGATGTATTTCACAAGGTCGCGAGGATTGACAAAGGACCTCAATTCATCAAAGACTTCATCAGAAACCTCTCCTCCATCGAAAGAAATCCCAGGTACTTCGACTGACAGTTTACCTTCCTTAATTTTAACAAGCTTCTCCTTAGCTATCCCTAATTTCGATAGTACTGATGCCTTCTTTGCCAATCTGGGTGGGATAAGAAACGCCAGCTCAGGAAGACCTATTGCAAATTTTACACCGCCAAGTCTGCCAACAGCAACAGGATCTGCAAACCAGCTGTAGCGTTTGGTGTTGTAGGTCTCATCCTCCACCTTCGCCACTTCGAACCTTACCTCGTTGTCCTTGCCCCAGACGGCAACAACAGGCCTTCTTAGAACCTTTCCCTTGAAGTATGGCAGCACTGGCTTCATTATCGCCAGGAAGAACAGGAATGCAAAGACCAGTATGGTGTTAAGCATCATGCTGATCTGAAACATCATAACGAGTTCCTGAATCGTCATCACCAGTGCCCTCCTAACAGACCACCGAGTCTCGCCCTTATCCCTCCCAGCTTCCCGCCTGTTATGACGCTGATCTCCTTGCTCTGTCTCGTCTCCATTTCCCTCTCGAAACCTCTCAGAGATCTTCTTATGAGGGCGTGAAAGAGGTCCCTCGCAACTTCAACCCTGTAATCTTCGAGAAACGTGTAATCTTCTGGATTTCCACCAGTTGTGGCGAGGTAAGCAAGTATTCGCTGATCAAACCGATGCAAAAGCCTCTCAATGTCTCTCTCGTCGTAGTAGGTCAGCTGGTGCACCTTCGCAAGAATGAATACGTCCTTAATCCAGGAAGGAATGTCGTCGTTTTCAAGCAGATACTTCAGGTTGATCTCATCGCTGTCATCAATCGTCGAAGTTCTCACAGCTGCTGATACCACCTGGGCCTGCAGCTCATCACTCATAATTCACACCTCTCATGAATGTCTGTATTGGAACCGAAACAGCGAGTGTGACGAACCTCACGAGCTGAAGAACTGCCAGAGCTGCGGAGATCCACATCGTCGTTATGTCCGAGAATGCCTGTACAGACCCTGTTTGGTCAACTACCTCAATGTATGATGCGTTCCTTGCAAGAATGAACAGCCAGACCATTGTGATGACTGCAAAGACTGCACTTGTGTTGCTGACCCTCAGCCAGCTGAGGATAAACAGCACTGCAACCACTGCATAGTGTAAGATAAACAGCTGCAGCAGCATTCAGACACCTCAGATAAAAAATGAAGTGGTGTGTTCTGTCAGCCCTGTCAGCCTCTGAACACTAGGAATGCACCGAACAGTGCAGTCATGATAACTCCAATCACCCAAGCGTATGGAGCCAGAGGTGCTGTGGTGAACACAGTCTTAGCGGTGTCATCAACCTGCTGAATAACAGCTGTAGCGTTGGGATCGCTTGGCTGTGGCATGGTGTCGCCGACAGTGTAGTAGATCCCTGTTCCGAACTTCAGCATGATCAGCGAGCCGATTATTCCTCCTATGATCATCATGAAGCCCATGATCTGGGCGCTTGTGAATCCCCTGTCGTCCTTTGCAAATTTCCCATCTCTCGCAGCCTTCACAACTGCCAGCAAGCCCAGCAGCACATACAAAATTGCGTAGATTTCAAGCACGACTCCTCACCACCTCCAGATTTTTGAATAATTATGAGCATATTTTCATAAAATAGTAATGTAAAAATTGATAAGTGTGTAAAAATGGAGGGATACCACTACTACTAAATTAAAAAAATCTTTGTAGTGTCTGGAGAGTGTAGAAGATATTGTCAGCAGCACAGCGTTTTTTCAGCTGAAAATTTTTCTTGCTCTGTTGCTCAGCGTCACATAATGGATTCCGTACTTCTTTGCAACCTGTCTTATGCTGCTTTGAGGTACTTCCTTCTCAAATATTTCTCTCACACAATCGTCGCAGATTACGTATGGTCGGTCAAGCTTCGTTCCACAGCGTCTGCATTTCCATACTCCTTTCCAGTAACCTCCGACTGGCAAATTAAATCACCTCCTAATTTTTTAATGGTCAAAATACTTCACGGGATGTAAAATCCCGTGGATTTTTTTCGAGAGATACCCCCTCATGGCAGCAACCCTCTCTGTATAGTCTCAAGCTGCGAAATTGCGTAGTCAAAGAGCTTGTCTGCAAGGACCACCAATGTTATCGCTACGATTATTGCAATAAACACCCTGTCGTCGATCTCGATCAGGATTTTCATAGTCCGAACCTCCTCCTCAGGATAAAGGATCTGACCCAGGGTACAACGAAGAATGCCCCCAGTGAGTAGCCAAAAATTAAGATCGCCAGCATTATTGTGATCACGGCAACACCAAGCATCTTCAATTCTGGAGTGAGATTGTTGCCCTCTATCAAAGACCTGACTGTGTAGATTCCCAAGAGTGCATAGAAAGCCATAGACGCCGTTGCCACTAGAAAAGCCAAGGTCACTGTAAGCTCAAGTGTTGCAATATACTTCTGTGAGATTTCTTTAACTTTCAAATTTAATCTCTCAAAAGCCCGACTCAACTTTCATCACCTCACAAAGGAAACTTATCCACAATCTTCGCATAGTACCTGTCTGCCTTCTTCTCCAAACCCTTGTAGTGCTTTCTGAGAACAGTTTCAGGTGTCTTGCCGGTCATGAACTCAATCACATCCTCAGGAACCCCATGCTCATCCATGAAGTCCGTAAACCAGCTTCTGAGCTGATTTGGATAGATGATGCCTAAAGCAAGGTTCTTACCCTTCAAAGAATCATAGGATACCTGCACACGCCTGAGCTGCTTTGCAAAATCAGCAGGCATGTATGCAACCCACGCCCTCTTCGTCTGCTCAGCGTTTGCTTTGTTGCTGCCAATTCTTTTGTACATTGCAAGCAGGTCATACCTTGCTATCCCCTTATCTTCGAGGATTATGAGCTCTCTTTCGTCGAAGTTGTTGAGCATATCAACGATTTCTATTAGCCTCTGCCCAGAATACACGAGCAGCCTTATCACAAGCTTTCTGAGATCGTCGACAACTTCGTAAGCTTTGATTATGCTCTCCGTATCAGTGAACTTCTCGCTTGAGGGTCTTATCCCGCTTGAGGGGATTTTGATGACTGCCTGGAAGTCAACAATCTGTGAGTACCTTCTGTGGCCCTTCTGTATCAGGAACTTCAGGAAATCTCTGACTGCAACTCTGTAGTGCTTGCTCTTGTCTTCGAAGAGCTTTGCCAGCTCGTTAGGGTCGTTTATCTTCTTTCCTGCGATTGTTTTGTCGAGATGGCTGATGTATCTGTCAGCCTCGCTGAGCCTCTTCTCTTCCTTTATCCACCTGATAAATTCCTCTCGATACCTGTCGTAATCAATAATCGCCTCCACTTCCTCCATTTGCGAAATGAAAGACTCTCGATTCCGTGACCCGGGTTCAAATCCCGGCCGGAGCACTTCTTTTTATTGCAGTTTTTGGCACCTCATAAAAAACCGCAATCCAAGCATATATAAACAGAAAACACTACACCGGCAGAACTATAATACCCTCAGTCATTTATATATTTGGAGACGAAGAACAAACCAAGTCGTTTCCTTGCGAATGTCTTGGTATGGTTGAGGGGGGCTGGGACCGCCCATTGTTAATAAGGCCTTATTGGCAACGTCTCCTCCGGGTTCGAATCCCGGGGTACCACTTATCCACTTCTGAATATTTCAGTAATTAATTTTAAATTTTTTATTAATTTTTTATTAATAGAAATATAACTAAAATTCCTAGAGGGAGAACATGAGGATTCGTTCTCTGGTCTAATAATTGTATTAGCTGCATCGAAAGATGACAACCAAAATTTAATTTTGGAGAAGTACATGCTTGGATGATGAAGGAATGGCGGTTTGTTGGATTCGATGACAGCTTTAAGGATAACAGATGCTACATAGTGGGCTGCATCACCGCATCCACTTATATCGAGGGATTTATGGTGGACAGTATCGAGGTTGATGGGATGGATGTTACTCACAAAATTATCTCGATGGTCAGGCGTTCAAAGTTCAGAGAGCAGCTGAAATGCATATTCCTTAGCGGAGTCACGTTTGGCGGCTTTAACATAGCAGATATTTCCGAAATAAACCGCAGAACAGGGATACCGGTGGTAGTGGTGATGCGGAAAATGCCCAATTTCGAGGACATTGAAAGGGCTTTGATGAATGTTGGAGAATATGAGGAAAGAATTCAGACAATGAAAAAAGCTGGCGAAATATACAGTTTGAATGAGGTATATGTGCAGCTCGCCGGTTGCAGCTTGGATGAGGCCAGAGTTTTTCTGAAGGGTTCGACACTGAAGGGGAAGCTGCCTGAACCACTCAGAATAGCCCATATGGTTGCCTCAGCAATTGTTCATGGAGAAAGCAGGGGGAGGGCCTGAAAGAGTGGGAGTTAAAGAAGGGTTATGGAGTTAAATATGGTTAGATATAATCTCAACAACTGACTTCGGATCTTTTACACGCAGCACCAGCTTTGTTTTCTTGTCGGATGAGGTGTCGGAAAAGGAGTAGGCATATTCTATGTTTATACCAGCCTCACCCAGCTTTCTTGCAACGGTGTAAAGCTCGCTGACGTCTCTGACATCCACCACTAGCACCTCTGTAACCGAGACAATGTAGCCTGATTCCCTTAATGTTGTATAAGCTATGTCTGCATCACCGACAATCATCCTGATAATTCCAAAATCACCTGCTTCAGCAATCGAAAGACTTTTGATGTTGATTTTTGCACTTCTGAGCACTTCCATGATCTCAGCCAGCTTACCGGGTCGGTTCTCCATAAACACGGAAACCTGCTGAATAATTGATGCTCGAATCTCTTTCTGAGTTTCCTCCACTTTTTCCATTATCTCCACCCCTGACTAAATCCTCCTTCTGTCTATTATCCTCTTAGCCTTTCCTTCAAAGCGCTGGAGCGTCCCGGGATTCACGACTTTCACCTTTGCCCAGACATTAAGAACGCTTTTTAGCATTTCTGAAACTCTCCTTTCAAGCTCCAAAATGTCTGAAACTCTATCAATTGAGGTGTTTTCGCTCAACTCCACCTCGACTGTCATCTCATCCAGACCATCCTCTGTGCGGTCAAGAATTAGGGTGTAATGTTCGCCGAGTTCTGAAATCCCCATCAGCACGTGCTCTATCTGGCTCGGAAAAACGTTAACACCTCTGACTATTATCATATCATCGGCCCTGCCTAGTATTCGCATGATTCTGGGATGAGTTCTGCCACACCCGCATGTTTCCTCTTCGATAACGGTTATGTCTCCAGTTCTCCACCTTATAAGAGGAAGAGCTTCTTTACTCAAAGTCGTGACAACAAGCTCACCTTTTTCTCCCTCTCCAAGCTGCTCCCCTGTCTCAGGGTCGATTATTTCAATCAGAAAGTGATCCGCCCAGATATGGAGCCCGCTTTTCTCGCTGCACTCAGTGAATAAAGGCCCGCTGAGTTCTGAAGTACCATAAACGTCATAGGCATCGATTCCGGTTTTATCCTCTATTCTCTTCCGAGTCTCTTCGCTCCATGGCTCAGCTCCAAAAATACCCATTCTCAGTCTGGTGTCTTTTTCTATGTCTATCTCCATCTTTGAGGCCTGTTCTGCCAGGTAAAGCATGTAGGAAGGAGTGCAGGCTATTACCGTGGTCTTCAGGTCTTTCATGAGTTCAATCTGCCTCTGGGTGTTGCCTGCGGAGATGGGTATGACGCTGGCTCCAATGCGTTCAGCAGCATAGTGGAATCCCAAACCACCGGTGAACAGGCCGTAGCCGTAGGCTATCTGGATAATGTCACTCCTCTCCACTCCGCATGCAGTAAGACTCCTTGCTAAACATTCTACCCATGCATTTATGTCATTCTCTGTGTAACCAACAACGGTCGGCTTTCCTGTTGTGCCACTAGATGCGTGAAAGCGGACAATATGGGAGATTGGAACTGCAAACATCCCGAAGGGGTAGCTGTCTCTAAGATCACTCTTTTTTGTGAATGGGAGTTTGTACAAGTCTTCAATGCCTTTCACGTCCCAGGGGCTTATTCCTGCCTCCTTGAACCTTTTGCGGTAAAATGGAGAGTTTTCATATGCGTGATGGATGACTGCTCTCAGTTTTCGATCCTGCAGAGCAATCAAATCCTCTCTGGGCATTTTTTCTATGCTTGGGTTCCAGAACAAGGTCACACCTCCTTTCTGAGATCAATGACTCTCCTTGCCTTGCCTTCAAACCTTTCAAGGGTTCCTTTCTCCACCAGTTCAACACCAACCCTCAGTCCAAGCTCCTTTTTCAGTTCTTCAGCCACAGCCCTTCTAATCTCACTGGCATCTCTGGCATCTTTTTGTGATAAATCCGCCTCAACCCTCACCGATATCTCATCCAGTGAACCGTTCCTTGAAACGACAATCTGGAAGTGGTCGCCTAGGCTTGGAATTCTCATCAGCACGTGCTCTATCTGGCTTGGAAACACATTGATCCCTCTTACGACAATCATGTCGTCAGTTCTACCCAGTATCCTGTGTATTCTGGGATGGGTTCTGCCGCAGGCGCAGTCATCGCTCATAAGGAAAGTCAGATCCCCAGTTCTATACCTCAGTAGAGGCAGAGCCTCTTTTGTCAGCGGAGTCAGAACCAGCTCACCCTTTTCACCCTCTCCAAGCCTCTCTCCTGTCTCAGGGTCAATAACTTCCACCAGATAGTGGTCAATCCAGATGTGTAACCCATCTTTTTCTTGGCATTCAAAGGCAACTCCTGGTCCATTCATCTCACTCAATCCATAACTGTCGAAGGCGTCGATGTCGAAGGCATTCTCAAGCCTCTTCCTAGTACTCTCGCTCCAAGGTTCTGCTCCAAAACATCCGATTTTCAGCGGGAGTTGTGTTGCATTTATACCCATTTCCTCTGTAACTTCCTTTATTCTCAATGCATAGGATGGTGTGCAGTGGATGGCCGTTGTTCCAAAATCTAGCATGTATTCAATCTGTTTTACTGTGCTACCTGTTCCTGAAGGCACAACCATTGCCCCAATGCGCTCGGCAGCATAGTGAAAGCCCAGACCGCCGGTGAAAAGGGTGTAACTAACCATGTTCTGGAAGGTATCAGTGTTTCGGACTCCGACCATGTACAGGCATCTCGCCACGAGGTTAATCCAATTTTCAAGGTCGTTTCGAGTATAACCAACGACTTTTGGCTTTCCAGAAGTTCCGCTTGAAGTATGAATTCGAATAATCTTCTCCCTTGGAACGGCAAACAGGCCAAAAGGGTAGTTTGCTTTCAGATCTTCCTTGGTTGTGAATGGGAGCTTCGAAATATCCTCAAGTCTTTTAATGTCATCAGGATGTAATCCGTACTCCTTCAACCTTTTTCTGTAAAAGGGAACGTTATCGTAAGCATGCTTCACAGTCCATCTCAGTCTTCTAAGCTGAATTTCTTCCAGCTCTTTAACCGGCAAAACTTCTTCTTTCTGCCAGTACTCCATTATTTTCACCCTGTATACTTTGTTACTTGATACCAAGTGGCACACATGTTGAGTATAAAGATTTTTTCCTATGGATAAAATGATATTTATTAATCATTAACGATACTGGATAAAAGATCCCCGCTCTTTTGAGTAACGGAAGAGATAATAAAGTAGGGTTCTACGATTTTTAGGGATCAAAAAAGACTTCTCGTTGCACAGGGCTATGAATTTCTTCCTGGCTCTTGTTAGAGCTACATTGAATCTCCTCCTTTCGCATGCGAAGGAAAGGTCGGAAGTTGCAGTTGTTGAGAAGATGATGATGTCTTTTTCTCTTCCCTGAAAAGCATCAACTGTATTTACCTCAACCGGAAGCATGTCTATGAGGACTTCTTTTTGTCGCACGTAGGGGGTTATTATTCCAATGTCCTTTTCTGAAACGGCAGCTTCTATGAGTCGCTGGCAAATGTCAGCAGCAACTACAGCTTCTGCCCGATTTGATTTTGAGCCTTTCCCATCTTCCTTGCCATTCACACTGACAAAAACAAGGGGTTTTTCCGGGTCCAAAATGGGGTCTTCACCAACATCAACGCTTACATTGAGCTTAACGTTTCTGCAAACATCTGCAGCCTCGATTCTGCCTCCATAGACAAATCTAGCAGCGAAGTCTATGATCTCGCTGTTGCTTCTGTAATGCCGACGGAGCCAGAAAGCTGAGGGATTAAGGTGGTAAAAGAAGGTGAATGCGCTGAATTTTGAAGAATCGCCTCTGAACTGTCTTAAGACGGGAGGAAGCTGGTAGGGATCGCCCACTATTACAAACCTCTTTCCCATGTCCATGGCAATCATGGCAGCAGAGATCAAAGCTTGGCTGGATTCGTCAATGAAGACAGTATCGAAGGTCTGATCCAGCATTGGATTGGTTGCGCATTTGATGAGAGTCGAGCCTACAATTCTGGCAGAATTAAGAATTTCCATGATTTCTCTTTCCTTCTGCCTCGCTCTGAGTGCTGCAACCTCTGCCAGCTCTTCAGGTGTCGTTGCGTTTATTTCTTCCAGCTTTTCTTCAGCCTTCAGCTCCACGGAGTGCTTCATCACCTCACTGGAAAGTTTTCTCGGATTCCCAACTCTGACTGCAATGCTATCGGGCAATCCGGCGATAGCGTTGTCGACGGCTCTGTTGGTGTGGGAGGTGATAAGCACCCTCTTTGTTTCAGCAGCAAGGCGGGCAGTTCTGGAGATAAATCTGGTTTTACCTGTTCCTGGCGGCCCTACTACCAGCATTAGCTCATTATCACCTAGGGATAGAGCTGCTCTGGCTGCGCAGGTCTGGAACTCATCCAGGTCTTCAATAGCTTTGGTAGCACCCTCTTCAAAGTCCTCAGCATCACTGGCATCAATCACCCTAGGTAGCTCACCATGTTCCATGAACATTTCGAGAATTGCCAATTGGACGTCATAGCTGAGCAGGTTCTCCATTTCCACCAGTTTTATTCTCTCCTTTGTATCAAATGGTTCCAGAAGCTTCACAACCAAGTATTTTGCCGATTCAACCACATATCCCAGCTCTTTTACGTCATCTCCCTCAATATATCCGAGAAAAGTACCCTCTTCCAGTCTTTTTATAGTCTTTAGAACAGCATATCCTTTCTTTACGGCAATTACATCACATTCAAAAGGGTCCTTTTTCTGCATCCGCTTGACATATTCTCGTTCAGCTGAGAGTATACTGTGAAGTTTTTCCAGTAGTTCTGTCAGTTCTCTTGAATATTTGTCCATCAAAGATGGAAGGAAAACAGGGGCATAAAAAGTTAGAGATAGTGGAACGAAAGTATTATTCAGGGTATTATTTCAGGTTACCACAAAATTCAAATACCCTGAAGTTCTGCGGTTAAAGGCAGGTTTACCAGGCTTATGGGCCGGTAGCTTAGCCAGGCAGAGCGCGGGACTCTTAATCCCGCGGTCGGGGGTTCAAATCCCTCCCGGCCCGCTTTTTGTATCTATATTTCCTAGGAGTTCTGTTAAGCCAGCTCATGGATTAAGCAAAAAATAACTTGCTTTGACACTATCTCTGCTAAAGAGTAGTTCACTCAACCAAGCAAAACTTATCAGTTAAGGCTTGAAGAAAAAATAAAAAACTCTGCGAGAAGTTTGGAGTGAAGTACAAGATTTCGTGAAATTGTGAGTTGGGCTCTGAACTGTCAACTCCTTTTGACACTCACCCCCACTAAAGTGGAGTAATTCTTGCTTCTGAGGGCTTCATCGACATCGAAGCCTCATTAGCTTTTACCTCGGCTCCTTCCTCTGCCCTCAGAAGCAAAGGGTGTGCCAGCACCCCGTAAAACCTTATGAAAAATCCAATCCAAGGAAAAACAATATATGTCCTTTTTATCCTCCTCCCCTGATGCAAAAAGTAATCAAGGCCACGATCGGGGATTTCGAAGACTGGCTAAGAGATAGGGGCTACAATGTCAGAATGGGAGAAGATAACTTCAGAATGTTCCTTTCTATGGGCTTCTCAGGTCTTTTGTTCAACAACAGCGCACTGCTTATGAGTTTCATCTTCTCAAAACTCGGATTATCATCAGAGAGAATCAATGAAAAGGTGAGGTTCGAACTGAGCAGGAAGGTCGAGAAGATAAATGTCTCAAAGGATTCTCTGGAGATAGTGGTGTCCCTGAATGAGTAAGGCTATTTACACCGCTCTTTTCATTTCGCTTTTCGCTACCATGCTTGGTGTTGGAATAGTGGCTCCTCTCATGGCTATTTACGCTGAAAGTTTTGGTGCTACTGGCTTCATGCTCGGAATAGTATTCTCTGCCTTCTCCATCGCAAGAACGCTCTTCTCAACTCCAGCAGGAAAGCTAGGAGATAGCATAGGAAAGAAACCCCTGCTCATAACAGGACTTACAATGTACTCCCTTCTTTCCATTGCCTACGCCTATGCCCCATCCCTTGAGGCGTTGATTGCTGTTAGAATGCTCCATGGTCTCTCTTCAGCCCTCGTTGCCCCTATCGCTCTTGCTTATGTTGGAGATATCGCACCGAAGGGTGAAGAAGGCCGGTACATGGGTACCTTCTTAATTTCATTCTTCCTTGGTTTTGGACTTGGTCCTCTGATTGGAGGCGTTCTTGAGGATACGCTTGGGATCAAAGCAGCTTTTACGGCAATGGGTCTTCTCTCCCTCTTTGCCCTATCCATGACGCTCGTCTTTGTTCCTAATACTAAAGGAATAATCAGAAAAGGAGGAGGTGTGAGAAAGGCTCTGGGTAGCAGGGTCGTTATGGGAGGTGTGATTTTCAGAGTATCGAATTCCATCGGGATAGGTGCAGTAATGGTGTTTCTGCCCCTCTACATCATCCATACTGGTTTGAATGAAAGCCAGGCCGGAATACTCCTTTCTGCCAATATACTCGTCAGCGCCCTCTTCCAGAGAAAGTTTGGTGCACTGGCGGATAAATCTGATCCATTCGCACTAATTCTAGCCGGGAGTCTGATGTATGGAAGCGGAATTGCCATGATTCCTTTATTTGAAACTTTCACCCCTCTCCTGTTGCTGAGCTTCCTGATGGGTATGGGTTCAGCCCTGTCAGTTGCAGCAGCTATGGCGGTGATAGCAAGGGAGGGCAGAAAATACGGAATGGGGTCAGTGATGGGAGTATTTGATTCAGCTATGGGAGTAGGTTTTATCCTTGGCCCCATAACACTGGGGATTACATTTGACGCTTTTGGCACTCTTAATGGTTTTGTTACGGCAGGAGTGATCAATTTTATAGGTTCAGCAATCTTCTTTGTAGCTTCAAGGTTTCATGAATGAGGGCGGAGTCCCGATGGTTATGTAAACCGCCTTCTCGACTCCAGCATTTCTGGTTTTGTGGGGTATGGTTGAGAGGTGCCAGATAACGTCTCCTTCTTCCAGCGTAAACCTCTTGGAGCCAACCTCACACAGGATGCTTCCTCTCAAAACGACTCTCACCTCTTCCCCTTCATGCTGGTAAATTTCTGTTTCGGCTCCGGGCTCCATTTCCGACAGTATAACAAGAAGTTTATCGCTCTGGCTCTTTATTCTGTAGGTAACACCGCCTCTTCTGAGGATATCGCCCTCTGAAAATCGGTACACCTCGACATCCATAAAACCACCATAAAAAATGTGGTGATTTTTCTTGAAATAGTTTCTGCTAAATTTTACTTAATTTACTTAATTTTACTTAATTCTTCTGATTAGGTTGTAATTGGTGGAATGGCTTGATTACCTTTATTTTTTTAAGATGCTCTCGGCAGCTATGAGTCCCGTGACTGCTGCACCTACGATTCCTCTGCTTATCCCTGCACCGTCTCCTATAGCATATATGCCCGGCAGATTGGTCTCCATCTCGGAATTGACTATGAGTTTAAGGGAATAGAACTTGATCTCAGGGGCGTAAAGCAATGTTGAATCATCTGCAACACCCGGAATTACTTTGTCAAGCTGTTCCAGAGCATCCACGATATCATCGACAACTCTTCCCGGATAAGCTAAGCTTATGTCGCCTGGCACGGCAGTCTTGAGGGTTGGTTGGACAAGTCTGTTGTTCTTTATCCTTCCTTCTGTGCTTCGCCTTCCAAGCCTTAAATCTTTCATTCTCTGGACTATGGGATTTCCGCCTCCAAGCTTGGTGGTTATCTTCGCTAGATCTCTGCCCCATTCATTGGGAAACTCGAAGGGTTCAGTGAACTTGTAATGGCCGAGCAACGCGAAGTTTGAATTGTTTGTCTTCTCTTTCGCCTTGCTGTGTCCGTTAACGAGACAGAAATCTCCGTAGTCTTCTCTTATCACCCAACCTCTCGGACAAGTGCAGAATGTTCGCATGTAGTCGTCGTGCTTCTTCGTTGTAACTCTAAGCTTTGGGTCGTAGATTATCGAAGTTATCTCGTCCATTATGCTCGCCGGTACCTCTACACGCACACCAACATCGATTGCCCTAGCCTCAGCCTCGTTGCTAATGGCCAGCCCATACTCTTTTGCCCACCTCTCAAGCCATTCTGAACCTCCTCTGCCAACTCCTATGATCAGATATTGGTAGCCATACTCCTCTCCCTTATCTGTGGTGACAATCCTTCTGTTGGGATCGATATCAACGACTGTGGTGGAGGTATAGATGTCAACACTTCCTTTCAGATAGTCTTCCATGCTCTTGATTACCTTCGGTAGCTCATCACTCCCCACGTGTCTCTGTTTTAATGGTACAAACTCTATTCCTGCAGCATTAGCTTTTCTCATCAGATCCCTTAGCTGCTCATCATCTGTGCCGTATAGCTCATCTGGTGCACCGTGATTCAGGAATATTCTGTCCACTTCCTCCATCTTCTCGATGAGGTAGCTTTCATCCACTAGGCCAAGAAAATCGCCGCCTACGGTGAAGCTGGATGGGTAGTTAGGATTGACGTAGTTGAGTTTGCCATCAGAAAGCCCACCAGCTCCCCCCACTCCAGCAGTGATGTTGCAAGGATTACATTTCAGGCAATAGCTCTCTGCCAGATCACTTGGACACTTGCGTTTATCGATATCTCTTCCCATTTCAAAAACAGCAACACTCAGCTCTCCTGCAAGCTTATAGGCTGCAAACATCCCGCCAGGACCAGCACCAACAATAATGACATCATACTTTTTTTTCATACATTTGGACGCTGCTCTTGCTGTCACTATTTAAGCGTTTCCTTTAGTTTCTTCCCATCCTTGTATCCACTTATCATGAGATATACTCCCAGGGCAAGTAAAGCCGGAAAAATCAGATAACCGTAGAAATCAAGGAGAAGAGCAAAGGGAGATATAAAACATGTCAACAATCCAGCATGGAATTTTAAGAGAGCAAAAGCAAAAGATAACCTCCTTTTCAAGGGTTGAGCTGATAAAACTATAAAATAAATCAACATATGAATAAATCAAACTGGAACCTTTACTTGAACCTTACTTTAGCCAGCTTGGGGTGACAGAATGGACTGAAGTTTTTTCTGCAACTCTACAAGCCTCTCTTTAAGCCTCTCTTCCTGTCTCTCCAGAGATTTTATGCGTATCTCTGTAGTTTCCTTCTTCTCTTTGAGCTCCTTCAGTACTTCTTCCCTTTCAGCCTTAACCAGCACATTCCCAACGGCTTTGAATATTGCACTTCCCTCAGCACTCTTTTCTACTTCTTCAATGGCATCCTCAGTCTCTTTAAGCATGGACTCAAGCTGTGCCTTTTGAGACACCACTGCCTGAAGCTGCTGCTGAAGCTGCTGAAGCTGTGCAACCATATTCTGAATCTGCGGGGGCAACTCGCTCATGCTAACACCTCGACAATGTCTTTAACAACTTTTATTAACCTGAGATACCCATTCAGACTAGCTCTCAGGGCTACTAGGTCTTTGGCTTCTATCTCAATTACAAGCTTGCGGTCGTCTAAATAAACTTTTGCATCACTTCTACCTTCATCTTTCTCTACCAGACTCTGCTGGATTATTCTGAGAGTATCTAGTTCTCCTTCAACCTCTACTCTTGCTTTCATAGGCTTTCAGCACCCTGAGGTTTAATACAGGCTTTCCACCATAAATAAATTTCAGGATTAAAGAGTCAGCAGTCTTTTTGACTACTACTTCTTTTTTCCACTCCATCTTTCTTGTGAGTTTCAGTCCAGCTTTACTCTGAGGCATGGCTCCTAGGAGAAGAGGATCGAAGGGTGGAGAGCCTCTGAAAACCACTGTCTCTCTTCCTATCTTGAGTTTATTAACCTCGCCCACATTGAAGCGAAGTCTCAGCAGAATCTCTTTCTTGGAGTTAAAAATGGTTAAAAATGCGGGATTCCCTTTGATTTCATTGATTATACCTAAATTCTCGTTTTCAAGCATTTCGAAGAGGTCATGAATGCTGAGTTTCCCTCTGTTTACGTATCTCCAGTTCATAAATCTAGCTAGTACCTTTGCCAGCCTCCTAGTTTTTCTGGAAGGTTTTCGAGAAGTGGTCAGGATCATTTTTTGAACACGAAGACCGGAACCTTTGACCTCCTCACTACGCTTTCTGCAACGCTTCCCATGAGGAGACCCGATGCAAATCCATGCCCTACAGAAGCCAGAGTTATAAGAGTCACGTTCTCTTCATCAGCCACTTTCAGAATTTCCTTGTAAGGAACGCCACCTCCAATAATCATATAGCAGTTAATTCCTGAATTTTCAAGCTCTTTCTCTATGTTTTTAAGTTCTTCAAGCTTTTCTTCGGACAACTCTTCATCGCTTTCCAGCACATGGAGAAGCACAACCTCTTTTCCACCGGCTATTGCAAACTCTTTCATGTGTGAAATCATTTCTCTGGATAAATCGGAGAAATCAAAGCAGAACAGGATTTTGTCAAATAGGTTCTCGCAATGATCTTTGACTACAAGAACTGGGATAGGTGAGCGTCTGACGACGCCCTCTGATACGCTTCCAAGCAGCAGCTCCGATATAACTCCTTTGCCTCTAGACGCCATCACAATTGCATCGTACTCGCTGGCATGTTTGACAATTTCATCGACTGGACTCCCAACTGGGATAGGTGAGATGTAATTGGCTTTTAATTTCAGTTCTGAAGCGTAATGTGCTATCTCCTCTAGATGCTCATAGCTTTCTTTCTCATAATTTTCAATAATTGCCGAAATGTCGACTCCTGAAGCCACTCCAACTACTTTATTAAGGTCTATAACATGGATAAACGTAACTTCCTCGGCACCGGCATCCTTCAGGTACCTCAAACATCCCAAAGCCTTTTTTGAATGTTCGGAGAAATCTGTCGGAATTAGCAACCTTCTCATCAAACCACATCACCCCTCCTTGCCTCTACAAGTGCATTATTTAACCTTAGCTGTATTTTATCGGTTGGCATATTTGAGAGTGGGGTGAGGGTAGGGTGTGGGGATAAGGGGATGTGGGGACAAAATTAAAATTCACTGTTTTATCAAAATGTTGTGTGGTTAAAAATTTGCTGAAATATGCAATAGAACTTGCTAAGGAAAGAGGTGTGGATTTTGTTGTAGTGATATCGAAAGATGGAGTTGCAGAAGGCGAATTTGATGGAGTTAGTGTATATTCTGCTCCTCAAAGCTACGCATTTATGTTAGAGAGCAGAATATCTACTACCGAGGGGAGTCTGACACTTGAGAGTCAGTTCAGCAAGGGTGTGGAGGAGGGTATTGAGTCCGTAAGCCACCTCAGGGAATATATCTCCCAGTTCATGTCACTCAAAGGAATATCTGGGGAGAGGGCAGTGGTGGTTCTGAATCTCGAAACGGTGAAGGGGATATTGCTGCTTGAGGTTAAGGAGAGCAGCCTTCAGAAGGTACTGAGGGAGTGCAGTGACATTGTAAGGCCGGAGGTTTTGAAGAGTGTAATCAGTCTCGCAATGGCTTTGTCACAGAAGGGTAGAGAGGGAAAGAAAATCGGGACAGCTTTCGTCATTGGAGATGTGGAAGGGGTTTTGAAAAGGTCTAAGCAGCTCGTCATCAATCCATTCCACGGTCATGCAGAGGATACTAGAAATGTAACTAATCCCGAGACTTGGGAGAGTATAATGGAGTTCGCCCAGCTGGATGGCGTGTTTGTTGTTAATGAAAAGGGGATCATAGTTTCTGCCGGAACGTACATCAAATTCTCCCGGGATGTAGATGTGAGGAGTGGTCTGGGTGGAAGGCATCTTGCCTGTGCAGCTATCACTAAAGAGACCAAAAGCGTAGCAGTAGTGGTGTCAGAAAGTGGAGGAGACATCACAGTCTACAAGGGAGGTAAGGCAATACTGCACATTCCTTCAGGAGCCTTTTGACCGAAAGTTTAAAATCCTGATTATGCAACAAAAATTAAGAACCCACAGGGGGTAAAGGCGAAGGATGGTTTCGGAAATCTGCAGGATATGTGGTCTTCCCAAAGACTTGTGTGTCTGCGAGGAAGTGGCAAAGGAGCAGCAGCAAATTGTGATAAAGATTAACAAAAGACGTTATGGCAAGGAGGTCACGGTTATTGAGGGGATTGACAGCGGTGAGATAAATCTTGAGGAACTTGCCAAGTTTTTGAAATCCAAGCTTGCATGTGGTGGAACGATTAAAAATGGTGCTATTGAGCTGCAAGGGAATCATGTGTCTAGAGTCAAGGAGCTTTTGATACAGAAAGGGTTCAATCCGGAGAGAATTAAAGTCTAAAGAATGTTAGAACCCTCTCCTTTATAATTGCCGCCACATCAATTCCTGTTACCTTCCATGCATAATATCCTCCGATTATTGTTCCAGCCATACTTCCGATATTTGTGAAGGCGGCAACAAGAAGAATTCTGAAGAGTTTGTTTCTAAGGAGTTCCCTGATATTCTGGGCTTTCGAAAGCGCCTCTATGTCTTTCGCTCCTGGTTTTCTTATCCATGCTTCCACCAGTCCACTAACCCACCCGGCAGCAATTGCTGGGTTGAGAGATGTCATCCAAGCAGAGAGGAAAGCAGCAAGAATCGAAAATGGATGGGCTCCTGCTATAGCAGCACCAGCAGCAGAAAGAATGCCGTTGGCCAGGAACCATATTGCAAAGGCCTTCAGTATTATTTCGGTATTCATGGTCGAGATTACGGCTGCAAATATCAGCAACACAATAGCTAGGATTGTATAACTTATGAGCTTAAAAACGCTGAATCTTTTTGTATCAACCTTTTCAAGTTCGTTGATCGGAGGTATCTTATCAGGATTTCGCAGAAAGTTCTCTATCCCCTCTTTATGACCTGCTCCAACCACCGCCACTACGCTGTCATATTTTACTAGGGCTTTCAGCAGATTTCCAGCCATGTATGCGTCCCTTTCATCAATGAGAACCTTTGCAGCTCTTGGCGAGATACTCCTAAACTCCTTCATCATGACCTTCAGTATATCATCTTCCAGCATTTCGTCAACTTCCAAATCTTCTCCGCCGAAAATACCCTTTATCAGCTCATAGATGAATCTCAGCTTTTCAACGAAGCCCAAAGAGCTCCAGAAACGTCTCATTGTTATAGCGATATCCCTGTCTATAAGCAGAATATCTGCTCCGATTTCCTTTGCCTTCTCAATGGCTGCCAGCATTTCTGCTCCGGGTTTTATTCCGTACTCTTCACCCATTTTCCTCTGGAAGTAGGAAAGGAGGATTTGGAAAAGGAGTAGATAGCCCTGACCACTTTTTATAGCAGATATGATATCTATGTCCTCTCTTGTCCCCTCTGTTAGTGCTTTATACCTCCTTAAATCGAGCTCCACCGCAACAGCTTGCGGCCTTTCACTTTCGATGGCATCCTTTACATCTTGGACACTCTTTGCAGAAACATGTGCAGTACCGATAATTACAAGACGTTTATTCACCGCTGAGCACCTCTAGGATCTCAAGGACTCTTATGAGATCTGTTCTGGATATTATCCCGACGAGCTTCCTGTCTTTCACTACAGGAATCCTGCCTATGTTATGCTGGTTCATGAGTCTGAAAGCTTTATACGCATCATCATCTGGAGAAATGGAGACAATCTCCTTACTCATCACATCTGCCACTTTCTCGCCTCCTTTGACGACATCGTGGAGAGTTACAATTCCTACAACCTCGCCGTCATCCACTACAGGGTAGCCCAGATGTCTGAACCTGAACATGAGTTCTTTTACCTCTTCTAGGCTGGTTTCCGGAGTTACAAATATTGGGTCTGGAGTCATTATCTCTGATATCTTTATTTTTCTGAGAATGTTCTCCACAACGGCCAGTTTCTCTTCCTCATTAGCTCCCATGTAGATGAAGAGGGCAATCAGAATCAGCCAAGGGTTATAAAGCAGACCCACAATTCCGAAGAGGATCGCCATGAATTTACCTGTTTCTGCAGCAACCCGTGTCGCCTTAACGAAGCCCATACTTTTAGACATGAATGCTCTTAAAATCCTCCCTCCATCCAGCGGGAATGCGGGAAGTAGGTTGAATACTGCCAGAAAGATGTTAATTCTTCCAAAGACGTAAAAAAACTGGTAAAGTGGAGTTGGAAGGGCCTGTGAGACCAAGATGGCAGCAAAACCGAGTAAAAGGCTTGTAAGGGGACCTGCAAAGGCGATTTTCATCTCTTTCTCGGGCTCCTTGGGTATGTCCTCTATCAGCGAGATACCTCCAAAGATGAAGAGTATTATTCCCTTGACATTTATTCCCGATCTCAGGCTGAGGATAGAGTGGGCAAGTTCGTGAAGAAGTACGGCCACGAAAAGGGAGATAGATGAGATTATCGAGATGATGGCAGCAAACTCAAGCCCTTTGAAACCGAAGGGAAAGGGTGAAATGTAGAAGATATATGAGAGGAGAATCAGTATGAGAAGCAGACTAATGTGCACTCTGATTTCAATTCCATAGATACTTCCCACTCTCAAAGACGACGTCATGTATAATGCGGGTAAATTGAACACTATATATATTTCCCGGTGGAGTTACATTGACACTCTCCACGGTTAAAGCCGTGGAGATTCTTGCTTCTAAGGGTTTCACCGACATTGGAGTCTCATCGGCTTTTACCTTAACACCTTCCTCCACCCTTAGAAGCAAGGGGTGTGCCAGCACCCCGTTAAACCCTTCTCTGCTCTTGTCTTCACCTTCACAGCAGAGAAGGGCTATATTTAGCACGCCAACTACATCCCTATGAGCCTTAACACCGCAGTTCAAGCAGACGAATAGCCTCTTGTGCTTCCTTACGTTTTTGGAGTGGCACCATGGGCAACGAGATGAAGTTCCGTTCTCCTTAACCAGTCTGACTTTAATTCCGAAGTTTTCAGCAGT
>Ga0180939_157_pt1 | contig 16864 bp, 15 predicted proteins | sample Deesub1362A_J573_FD_124188 | JGI IMG/M metagenome (GOLD analysis project Ga0180939, IMG submission 124188) | Archaeoglobus sp. JdFR-40
ACGGCAGCTCTAATTGTTTTGGGATCTTCCATCATATAGGTTAAAAGTTCCCGAAAAATCTGGTTATTCAGCTCATCTACTTCATCGTCCCGGATACAAACTTCCCTCGCTAAACCAGCATCCTGGTGAACAAAAGCATCCAGNGCATCTTTAACCATGCCCTGGGCAAGATCAGCCATGCGAGGAATGTCTATTAAGGGTTTAAGGGGCGGGATTTTCAAGAGCTCTAAAGTACGCTCAGAAATATTCACGGCTTGATCTCCAATTCTTTCTAACTCCCCTTCAATTTTCATAGCCGAAGTAATTAATCTTAAATCGATGGCCATGGGTTGCTTCAAAGCTAAAAGTTGAAGACAGAGTTTATCAATCTCCACATCTAAGCTATTAATTTTTTCCTCGTTAAGAAAAACTTTTTGGGTTTTTTCTTTGTCCCTTTCTTTTAAGGCCTCAACAGCCAATCTGATATTTTCTTCCACTAAAGCGGCCATTTTCAGGAGTTTCTCTTTTAATGTCTTTAAATCTTCATCTATTTGTCGCTTCATTTTATCCTCCTTCTTCCCTTCCTAGCCGAAGCGACCGGTGATGTAATCTTCGGTCAATCTATGGGAAGGGTTGGTAAATATTTTTTCCGTTTTATCATANTCAATTAATTCTCCTAACATGAGAAAAGCAGTATAATCAGAGACTCGNGCTGCCTGCTGCATATTATGAGTGACGATGATGACAGTATAATTCTTTTTCAATTGATGAATCAAACTTTCGATCTTAGCTGTAGCTATCGGGTCGATGGCCGAACATGGCTCATCAAAAAGCATAACCTTGGGCTCAACAGCCAAAGCCCGGGCGATACATAACCTTTGTTGTTGTCCCCCGGAAAGAGAAAAAGCATTATCTTTGAGTCTGTCTTTGACCTCGTCCCAAAGGGCAGCTTGACGTAAGCTTTTCTCCACGATTTCTTCGATGATCCTTTTATTCTTCACTCCGTTTATCCGCAAGCCATAAGCCACATTATCAAAAATAGACTTGGGAAAAGGATTGGGTTTCTGGAAGACCATGCCCACTCTTTTTCTCAACTCAATCACATCCACCTGAGGAGAGTAAATATTTTGGCCATCGATCAAAANATCTCCTTCAACTCTAGTTCCAGGAAGGACATCGTTCATCCGATTTAAACAGCGAATAAAAGTCGATTTTCCACATCCAGATGGCCCAATGACAGCAGTGATTTTGTTTTCAGCGATTTTCATTGTGATATTTTTCAAAGCAGGTGTTGAACCATAGTAGAAACTCAGATGCCTAACTTCAATCTTGATCTTCTCTTCCATTTTTCACTCCATNTTTATCTTTCTTAATCTATATCGGGTAATGTAAGCCCCAAGATTAATAACAAAAATTAACATTAATAAAACTAANGCTGTTCCATACGCGAGGGGTCGGACCTTGATTATTGAATGATGTTGAGTAGCCATGACATAAAGATGGTAAGGAAGAGCCATAAACTGGTCTTTTAAAGAATGAGGTAAGCTCGGCAAATAAAAAGCAGCTCCGGTAAACATAATGGGTGCCGTCTCCCCTGCTGCCCGAGCTAAACCCAGCACCGCTCCTGTGATTATTCCGGAAAAAGAATAAGGTAAAACATTAGTCCGAATGGTCTGCCATTTTGAAGCCCCCAGAGCCAAGGCTCCTTCTCGAAAAGATTGAGGGACTGTTTTCAAAGCTTCTTCACTAGCTGTAATTGTCCACGGCAGAGTTAACAAGCCCAAGGTGAGTCCTGCTGAAAGAAGCGACGTTCCAAATTTCATCGCGTTGACAAAGAGAATTACACCGAANAGTCCGTAGACAATAGACGGAACACCGCTTAAATTCCTGATGGAAAGACGAATTATCCTGGTTAACCGAGTTTGCCGGGCATACTCGTTCAAATAGATAGCAGCAAATATGCCCACGGGAATGGAGATTACCGCGGTCACCATGGTAACTAAAAAAGTGCCGACAATCGCCGGAAATATTCCGCCCTCGGTCATTCCCCGGCGGGGAGCTTGGGTTAGAAACTCCCAGCTTATAACCGACCCTCCTTTGGAAGCAATATCATAAATAAACAACAGAAGAACAGCCAGAATTAGGTAAGCACATCCTCTTAAAATCAAGAAACTGATAACTTGGATAAATTTTTTTCTTTTCATTGTTCTCTTTCCTGGTAACGATGAAGGATGAGGTCAGCACTAAGGTTCACTAAAAAAGTTATGATGAATAAAACCAGCCCCACACCAAAAAGGGCATAATAATGAGTGGTGTAATAGGGAACTTCTCCCAATTCAATGGCAATAGTGGCTGTCATCGTTCGGATGGAACTTAAGAAACCATGGGGAAAAGCTGGGGCGTTACCCGTGGCCATCAGGACGGTCATTGTTTCACCAATGGCTCTGCCCATTCCCAGCATGATTGAGGCAATGATTCCTGACAGGGCAGCGGGAATTTTTATCCGCACCAGCGTCTCCCACCGACTTGCTCCTAAAGCTAGAGAAGCTTCTTGATATGAACGGGGAACCGCTTTTAAAGAATCTTCGGAAATACTAATGATGGTTGGTAGAGCCATGATGGCCAAAAGCACAGAACCGTTAAGAGCATTTAGTCCATTGGGAAGATGGAACAAATGAGCGATTAGCGGGCCAAATAGAACAATACCTAGAAATCCCACCACCACCGAAGGAATACCGGCTAAAAGCTCAATGACTGGTTTTATGATTTCCCTCGTTCGGGGATGAGCCACGTCAGAAAGATAAGCAGCCACTCCGATGCCGATGGGAATGGCGATAACCAGGGCCCCAAAAGTAACCATGAAGGTACTAACCACCATGGAAAGAATCCCGTATTCTTCTTTTACAGGAGAAGTCGGATCCCAATTTACCCCCGTCATAAACTTAACAAAGTTTATCTCTTTAAAAGCCGGGATGGCTGACCAAGCCAAGAGAATAAAAATACCAACTAAAATCATGACAGCCAAAGTGGCATTGGTCATAAAAAATGTCTGAATGAGGGCCTCTTTAAACCTCGTTATCCTTTTTTTCTTCAGTATTTTCATAACAATTTTTAATTCTCAAGATTTTTAGCATTTAACTCCTGTTGTTTTTTCCCGATGGGAAAGAATCCTTCGCGAGAAACAATTTCTTGCCCTTCAGGTCCTATCTCGAATTCAATAAACTTTCTGATCAATCCCGTAGGTTTCCCTATGGTGGATTGAAAAAGGGGGCGAACTATAGGATAAAGCCCATCTTCAACGTCTTTTTTGTTTAAAGGAGAATAGGCCATTTCATCTAGGGAGTTGGAGACCTTGAGAACTTTTAATCCTGAGAAGACCTCCCCTTTCTCATTAACCACGTAACCAACACCCACATACCCAATTCCAGATTTATCTCGGCTGACGGCTTCGACAATCTGGGCATTTCCATTCATCCGATTCATCTTTGGGGAGTAATTCTTATTGCCTAGTACATGTTCCTGAAAAAACACATAAGTTCCCGAGTTTGATTGCCGGCCATATAAGGTTATCGGCAGATCTTGACCACCAACTTCCTTCCAATTAGTTATTTCTCCTCTAAAAATAGCACCTATTTGACTCAAGGTAAGTTTCTCAACTGGATTATGAGCATTAACAATTACGCTTAACCCATCAATGGCAATGATAAAAGTGCGAATACGTAGTCCTCTTTCTTGGGCCATCATCAACTCTTTTTCTTTAATCGGCCGAGAATGATTGGCTATGTCACAGGTGCCGTTAATGAGAGCCGCAATTCCTGTCCCTGAGCCTCCTCCTAGGATAGCCAACTGAACTTTAGGGTTTCTTTCCATGAATTCTTCGACTAAAACATTAACTAGGTTAACCATGGTATCCGAACCCTTCACCTGGAGCATCTTCTGATCGGCTTTAATCTGTCCCGGAAGAATAAGGCCCAACCCAACCAGGACGACTAAAATAAAATTCTTGATTTTCATTTTTTCCTCCTTTGATAATTTAAAATTTGAACCAGAGGGTCAGATTGGCATAAAGATCTTCCTCTGGTTTTTCCTTTGATTGATCTGGATGATAAAAAACATATTTAAGGTTAGGAATAATCCATATATTTTTAGCCACGTTCCAACTTAAAGCCCCAATTATCAGCCTGGGTTTAACATTTACTTCCATGGGAATATAGGCAATTCTTTGCCCGGAAAATTTTTCATTAAATCCGTTTCCTCCAGTGTGGTCATAACGTCCAATGACCTCAATTTTTTCTCCAGCTCTAAGGATTGTAAAAACTGATATGACCTCATAATTAAAAGAACGATTCCCCTGCCTCACCTGTTTATTACTCAGCTGAAGAGCTATTCTTCCCCAACTTCCTTGGTAGGAAGCAAACCCCTGGTAAACATAAGATTTTCGATTGTTTNCCGGAGTTTCGTAATCACTATAAATCTCAAGGTAGAGTCCAGCCACGGGCTGAAAGCCGAGTCTTCCGTAAATAACCTTTCCTTGATTGGTTTCAGCTTTATTGGAAGAGCCATTACCGTACATTAAGGTGTAGGTAACCTTCCCTTCCTGATCCAAGGCTCCCTTTATAGCCACCCCAAAGTCTCGTGAAGAACGGATTTTCAGCAGGTCTAATGGGGTTTTTTCCAGACTACGGTATCTCCAAATATCTTCTATTTGGTCAAAGGTAGGAGGCGATTGAATTCCCACTCGGACGGTTTGATTTTGCCATTTGAAGTTAAGATAAGCATCTTTGACCACCGGCATAAGAGTTGTTTTGCTGATAAAATCACCAGGGCTGTTCATCTCGAATCTGAGCCTCATCTCTATTTTGGAAGACAAGGAGTTATCATAAGTGAAATAAATTCTTCTAAACCAAAAACCATGATTTCCTTCCAACTCACTTTGGTGGTGGGTTAAAACAGTATAATACTCATTGATCATATAGCCTTTGATCCGCCCTTCTCCCTTTAAAATCCCTGTTGAACTTAAATTACTGACTGAAATAAATATTAAGACTAAACCGGTTTTCGCCAGTATTTTCCTTATTAACCACAAGGGTTTGAGAACTTCTAATTTTCCTTTTTGGTTGTTTTCCATTTTCATCTCCTCTGTAAAATTTCGCTTTCATTATGGATGGGGATTGTTAAGGAAAATTAAAAATAATGTTAAATTTTGGTTAATTTTTGCCTTTTTTAATTAATTCATCATGGATTAATTCTTCATGGCCAACTTTACACCCGTGACGGCTAAAAATAAGAAAGCGAAGACAAAGTGGCGACCATAGTTAAAAGGATTTGGTCAGAAGGTAACCGTAAAGAGAGTTAGTCTTTTATAAGGGTTCACCCAGAAAAGCTTACACTCCCGGTAAAGTAATAGTAAACTTTGCCCCTTTACCAAGCTTACTTTCTACATCTATTTTGCCGTTATGTAAAAGCACAATGTGTTTTACAATGGAAAGACCTAATCCNGTGCCTCCAAGTTTTCTGGAGTGGGATTTATCGACCACATAAAACCTTTCAAAAATTCTATCTAAATGTTCAGCAGGGATACCAACACCTGTATCCTTTACCTCAACAACCACTTCTTTATTAACTCTTTTTAACGAAACAAGAACTTCTCCTTTTTCTGTGTACTTAATAGCATTGTCTATTAAATTTATAAGCATTTGTTCTAGCTTAAAAGGATCTCCTTTAACAACAGGTTTATTCTCACACACTAAGTTTAATTTTAAATTTTTTTCTTCTGCTTTTTGTTTAAATATTTTAAATACGTCTTCAACCATATCTCTTAAATCAATATCTTCCCGCGCTTCACTTAATCCCTTTTCTTCCAGTTCCGAAAGCAAAAGTAAGTCCTGAACAATGTTTATAAGACGCTCTGTATGTTTCTTAATGATCTCCAAGTAACGTTTCGCCTCGCTTTCAACTTCTTCCTCTAAAGTTTCAACATATCCTTTTATAGCCGTCAAAGGGGTACGAAGTTCATGGGAAACATTTACCACAAAGTCTTTCTTTATCTTCTCAAGCCTTTTAAACTCAGTAATGTCATGAAAAACAATTATCAACTCTTCCTTAGAAGGTATAAAGACAAAACTACAGAGAAATACTTTTTCATTTAACTCTATCTCTTCTAAAAAATTCTTTTTTTCTTTTATTGTTTTTTCTATTAATTTAGTCATTTTATGATTTCTTATAACTTCCCAGTAAGATTTTCCTTCTGGATTTGTTTGAACGATTTTTTTAAAACTTTCATTAAAAAGGGAGATGGNCCCCTTTTTATCTAAAACCAAAAGCCCTTCTTCAAGAGAAGAAATAATGTCATTTAACTCTTCTTGTTGCAAAGTCAAATTATCAAACAAACTTTTTAATCTCTCGCCCATCTGGTTAAAACTCTCTGCTAATTCACCTAACTCATCTCTTCTCTTAAAAATTACTTTGGTAGAAAAATCACCACTAGCTAATTTTTTAGAGGCCCCAACTAACTCTTTAATTGGTGTGGATAAATTTTTTGAAAAAACAGAAGCCCCTAATAATGAAAGAAGGGTTATAATGATTACCACCCAAAATATCTTGATTCTTAAATTATTAAGCAACTTATTTATATCACTTAAGAAGAGACTCACCCTCAAAACACCTAAAAGCCTATCTTTAGATTGAAGAGGTATCGCCACATATAACATCTCTTCTTTTACTGTAGTACTGAAGCGTAAAGATTTACCAATTCCAACTTTTAAAGCCTTTATAACCTCTGGTCTGTCTCTATGGTTTTCCATAAGATCTGGATTTCTTTCTGAATCTGCCCAAACTACTCCATCAGAAGCTATAATTGTAATTCTTGTATTTATATCTTTGCCTATCTTCTTTACCAAANCATCTAATCTTTCAAAGTCTTTCTGTTCTATAAGAGGTAAGACCTTGAGTTTAAGAGTATAAGCTAAATTATTGAGGTCCATAGATAACGTATTTATGTAATGATGCCTTATCGTCCTAAAGGAAAAGACCAACANCAAGCTTGAAAGGACTAAGATAATCAAACAGAAACTTGCAAAAATTTTAAAAAATATAGAGCCTTTCATTCTTCTATTTTGTAACCTACGCCTCTTACGCTTTTTATAAATTTTCCTGCTTTTCCTAACTTTTCTCTTAAACTTTTAATATGCACATCTATGGTCCTATCCAAAACAGCCTTATCATGTCCCCATAAATGATATAAAATCTGGTCTCTGGTAAATACCCATCCTTTCTTTTGAGCTAAGATTTTTAAAATCCTAAATTCTGTTGATGTTAAATCTATTTCTTTATTTTCAACATAAACCTGGTACTTATTAAAATCTATCAAGAGAATATTGCCTATTTTAATCTGAGAAGAGAGCTGTTTCTCAGTTCTTCTCCTTAAAACTGCCTTTACCCTGGCCACCAATTCCCTTGGAGAGAAAGGTTTCGTTACATAATCATCTGCTCCTATCTCTAATCCCAAAATCCTATCGGCTTCAGAAGATAGAGCTGTTAGCATGATAATTGGGATTGAGTTAAAATTTTCATTTGATTTTAAATATTTACAAATCTCAATACCATCACTATCAGGAAGCATTAGATCTAAAATTATAAGATCGGGTATTTTTTGTGAGAGGAATTTAAAGAAATTTTCTGCATTGAGGAATTTTTTAACTTTAAAGCCCGATTTGATAAGATGCAAAGATACAAGTTCTAGAATATCTGGTTCATCATCTATTATTGCTATTAATTCATTCATTCTGTTATATGCTTTTTCGGNCTCCTTCCTTGAAAAGCACTTTCTTGACATGTTCGACCGCCCTGCGAANAAACTTCTCATCCAACTCGCCCACGAGCGAAGGAGTCTCGAAAATTCGCTTAGGTAAGCGGATGTTGTCCAGAGAAAAACCTTCTCGAGTCTTGAACCTGTATTTTTCTCTATGTATCTCTTCTCCGATACGATGGAGATCATCTGAAGCAAGATCAAAACCTGCTAAATGGAGTGCTTTTGAAACAGTATCTAGCTGATATATTCCTCTGGCAAAGTAACAAATTACGAGACTTGACTGAATCTGACGCCAGCGTTCCTCAGCCAACAAGGCTTCAGCAAGTTCCTCGGGGGTGAGTTTTCTTTTAACGAGTACCTTCTGATCAACACTATAGCCGGCATTGTCTAAATGACTGTGTCTTGCACCAATCAATACTCCTATATATGCTCCAGGTCCTGTATGATATCCTGGCATTTCGTTTCCACCAAAAGCCAGAGCATAATCTCCTCCCCCATATATAGAGGCCACATGTTCAACTCCGCGCGCAAGTGCTTTATAGAATTCATTCGATTGCTCGATGATCAATCGTACTGCCTCCATGTAGGAGGAGTAGTCCCCCCAACTAAGCTTGATACCCATTGTCTCCTTCTCGGAGATGATACCTCGTTCTTGAGCCTCCGTTACCCATGCCAAGACCACTCCGGTACTCATCACGTCCAGACCCAATGCCTCTATCAGATCCATTAACTTTAAGAGGCCCTTTGCATTAGACCCGCCCAACATGGAACCCAAGGCATAGATAGGCTCGTAGTCATAAGAGATCATAGAGGTTTTGTAAAAATACGCCTCATCACCATAAGGCTCCCTCAGTGCAGCAATATGTATGCATCCTACAGGACAGTGAGAGCATGCAAGCCGCCTGCCCAAGTACTGCTCTGCAAATGTTTCACCAGAAATCTCAGATGCTCCTTCGAATCTCGCTTCCTTAAGATTTCTTGTAGGGAGTCCACCGAGCTCATTTAAAGGCAAAATATTCTCAGCCGTCCCAAGATCATGGTATTTTTTCATTACTGGGGAGTTCACAGCCGCATGGTAAATTTCGTCATACACCTTCCGATATTGTTTCCTGTCACTCACGGGGAGTGAACGTTTACCCGAAATCACAACAGCCTTGAGCTTCTTACTTCCAAAAACTGCTCCCAGTCCAAGCCTACCAAAATGCCTGTAACTTTCTGTAATTACGCACGCGTATGAGACAAGTTTTTCCCCGGCTCTGCCGATTCGCATAATTGTTCTCAATCCCCTTGCCGGCTCATTTTCTCTTATGATACGGCCTACGGTAAAGTTACTTCTCATTCCCCACAAGGAAGATGCATCTCGGAAATAAACCCGATCACCGTGAATGGCGAGGTAAATAGGAATATCGCTTGCACCCTTTATTACAATGGCACCATATCCGGCCATGCGGATAGCGATAGCACTTCGCCCTCCTGCATGACTCTCACCCAGATTGCCGGTGTGGGGCGATTTAAACATCGCAACGGTTTTTGATGCTAGTGGAAACAACCCCGTCAAGGGGCCTACAGTGAGAATAATCGGATTCTCAGGGCTAAGAGGATCCACACCTTTGGGACACTCCTCATGAAGAAGCTGAGTGGCAACGCCAACACCACCTATATACCTCTCAAAAAGGTCTTCTCTTTTCTTAACCCAGAAATTCTTATTTGAAAGATCAACGTAAAGAACATTTCTGAGAGAGTCTTTTTTTAGCATAACCCTCCCCCCTTCTTTTTTCTAAATTCAACACTCCATGGGGACAGAATTTAGCACAGAAACCACAGTGGATACAAATCATCGGTTTATTAATCTCATCATCCCAGAGAATTGCGCCTATGGGGCAAGCATCTCGACAATGGCCACACCCTAAGCATTTAGTAATATCAAAATGCACCCCCCCATTATCTCTGGGTTTAAGAGCATCTGTTGGGCACACTTTTACACAGGGTGGATCATCACAAGCTCTACAAACCACTACAATAAACCCTCGTTCCATACCCCCAACAGACCTCACGCCTATACAAGCTCTGGCCAGCCCTGCTTCACCCTGTCGCCTCGCACATGCGAACATACAACTCTGACAACCGACGCANCTTTCCGTGTCAACTACCGCTAGTCTCATGGTTTGCCCTCCCACATAATTAAACCCGGAATAGTTTATAACTTCGTTACATCCGAACTGTTCACATATACTACCATTTTTGTGTAATATGCGAACTGTTCGCATATACTTCCCTCTGGACGACCGTTTATCTTTGTTTTTTCACCCATGTTTCACCTCTAGCAAAAAGACTATCAAGGGGCTTTTTATAGCCCCAAGGTCTTTTGTCCTAATATGGGTATAGNTCTCTGTTTTTTTTGAGCTTTTATAGCAGTAATATCCTTTTCTTCTATATGATTAACCACTATTTATATGCATAATTTTTTTTTAGTTTATCATCATAAAATAACATACATCAAGAAAAAGCAAAAACTTGGGCCAATTTTCAATATAATATTTTCTGTTTGGAAGATGGGAGTATGCCTTATTTTGGAATAGTTAAGAAGAAATAGATTTTTACTGTTCTTTTTCTTGCAGGGACATAATCGGGAGCCATTCTGAATGATTTTTCAAACACATAAAAGAGGCGGATGAACGCTCGTCAGCCTCGCCCTTTCCCGCTCGGCGAACTCGCTCCCCATCCAACCGCCGTCTCGCAGGAACTTCGCCACCTTCGTCGGCTCGTCCTGCGTAACAGGCTCGGTGAGTATCCCAATTCGGCAGGTATCCTTTTGGTAGGTAAAAAATATCAACCCCAATCTCCTTTTTTCCATAGGAAATTGATTTGATGAGATATTGAAATAAATGAGGTCTATCAGAAGGGTCTATTTGATCAATCTTTTCTGTAAAATCTTTTAAAGTCTCAAGAACAATCTTTGCCTCAAATTTAACTTGCCCTTCTTTTTGAATAACAAGCCTTATCCCTTCTAAATCAAATTCTAAAACCTTCTTCTTATTTTCCAGATTTTTCAATTCCTTTTTTATGGATGGAAATTTTTTAACCTCTCCTCCAGAAAGAAAATTGATGAGATTGCGGATTCTCCTACTAATAAACTTCTATAATCCCTGTTGGCATTTGGACAAGAATACTTTATTATGTACAATAATGGACAAATTTCTCCAACTCGAAGAAATGGAGAGAAAAGATGAGGCTATCTAAAGTCTATATCGATAATTTCAGGAATCTTAGAAAGTTCACAATGGAATTTTCTGGTTTTGATGTACTAGTAGGAGAAAACAATATTGGAAAAACCAATATATTGCTTGCAATTGGGAAAGTTTTCTCCTTCGACCGCAGAAGAATTTATTTTGAAAATGATGATTTTGCTGATCCTGAAAGGCCTATAATAATTGAGTTAGTATTCAGTAATTTCTCTGTCCCTGAAGAAGAAGCGATTTTTTTTGATCATGAAGGTATTAAGAATCCTAAAACTGATGAAATAGTAATAAGGTTAAAGGCTGAATGGGATGAAAAGGAAAGGGACATCAATGTTTCCCTAACATTTGTAAGAGAAGATTTGCCTGAAGATGAACAAGAAATAAAAGAGTTCTCCTGGCATTTTAGGAGATATATTCCCTATTATTATATTCCTGCACATAGAGATATTGAAAAAGAGATATCCTCCAGAAGAGGAGATCTATTTGAGATATTACAATCATTTACTCCCTATCAACTCATGCCGATTCAGGCTTTAAAGAAAAGGACTTTGGCAAAAATAGATGACCTTTTAAAAGAAGCAGAAAAAAGTGATTATAATGACCTCGTCTCAGAGTTAACTGAAGTTAAAACTACAGTAGAAAAAGTGGAAGAGGTTACAAAAGAGAAAATTGAGGAGATTATAACTAAAATCGAGGCTATTAAAGGCAACATTGAAAGCAATGAAGAAATTGATGAATCATCACTTTTTACCAAGATTTTAAGCCAGCTCAAAGATCTTATTATAATCCTTCGGAATAGGTTCTCTATTCAAAGTAGTCTAAGTTCTCTTAAAGAAGAATTTAAGAACCTGTATGGATTAGAAAATATTCAAAGTAGCTTAAATGAATTATTAGCTGAGTTTTTAGATAGTGAAGAACTAACTTTAGATACTATTTCTGCAAAAGATGAAGATTTTTTGAGGCAATTAAGCATCGGCATAGGCAACTATTCTATATTAAGACATGGAAGTGGATATCAAAGCCTCCTAAGCCTTATTCTAAAATTGTTCAAAACCATCTACCAAATAATTAAAAGAGAGGAAGTCGAATTTAAAAGCTTTATAGTAGCAATAGAAGAGCCTGAAACACACCTACACCCTCACCTACAAAGACATCTTATTAAAACCCTAAAAAATATTCAGCTTAAATTTTCAGACGAAGGTATATCCCTTCAATTTGTAATCTCTACTCATTCCCCTTTTATAATAACACCACTTTCTTTTGATTCCTTAACATTTCTCCGTCCTGGTAGAGATACCTCACCAAACGCAACAAAGATAAATAAAAAAGAATTCGCTCAAGAAATTGTTGATAAACTCAATCTGACTGATGAAAAGGCTAAACAAAAGAAAATGAATCAAATAAGTCGGTGGTTAGATCATTTGTTTTATCATTCTCAAGAAATGTTTTTCAGTAAATGTGTCATAGTAGGAGAGGGAGAGACTGAACAAGGAGCTATCCCGATATTTGCTGAGAAAATTAGAAAAAATTTAGATCAATTTGGAATTTCTTTCTTGAATGGTGAAGGGAATAGCCTAATTTATCCTGTAAGACTACTATCAGCATTAAAAACTTCATGGGTGTTAGTTGTTGATAAAGATAAAGCGGAAATGCTCAAATCTTTGGAGTCAGTTTCTGAGGAAAATATTTTTGTTACAAACACAAAAGCATTTGAAACAGAAATTCTTTCAACTGCGCCTTTAGAAAAAATACTTCTGGCTTTGGATGAGAAATCTATTCCGGAAAGAAATAGAAATAGGATAGCTGATTTAATAGGACATTTTCAAAATCTCAAAGGGAAAGAGATCGAATCCTTACAAGATGTATTGGCTTATTTGGGAGAAGAAGAGATTGATAAATTTAAAAAGGATTTTGTCTTAAAATGGATGAAAGATGAAAAGGGATTATCTTTTGGTAGGATTTTAGCAGAACATCTTGAACCCAATGAGATACCAACAGTTTTTGTGGAAGCTATCATAAAGGCTGTAGAGTTAACAAGAGAGCATAGGGAATGAAACAGAACAGAATTGTGCTTGATAAGGAACAGAAGAGAGCTGTTTATGCTCCTATAGATCAATCTTTAATTGTCCTCGCACCTCCTGGATGTGGAAAAACCTTAATTATGGCAAAACGAATAGAATATCTGATTAAAATAAATGCCATTACACCTCCATTTAAGATTTTAGGGTTAACATTCACTAATGCCGCTGCAAATGAGATGAAAGATAGGGTAACAGATGAAATCCCTGAAGCAGAAGGCATTGTTTATATTACAAACTTTCATTCTTTCTCTTACTCTGTGTTAAGGGCATATGGTAATGCTGTTGGTATATCAAGAAAATTTACTGTGCTTGGGGAAATTGATAAAGAGGACTTTCTATTAAGGATTTTGAGTAAATATGAAAAAAGCATTAAAAAGATTACCGAGCTTCCTCCAGAAAATAGATGGTGTCAACTCCAAAATAATGAAATTTGGAATAGGTATAAGGACTGGAATTTAGAAAAGCTTCTAAAAAGCAATGAGGGATATATAGATGGCGAATATGATGAATTGTTTGAAAAGACACAGAAAGAGTATCAAATTGAGTTAGGTAAAAAGGATTATTTAGATTTTGACCACATTCTTTGGTATGCTTATTATCTTTTAAAGAATAATTCCTCAATTCTTGAATACTATCGTGCTGCTTTTAGATATGTCTTAGTAGATGAATTTCAGGACACTAATTCATTACAATTTAGAATACTTTCCCTACTAACCTCTGATTATGAACATTCTACAAAATACCCACCTATAAAAGTATTTATTTTAGCAGATCCAGATCAAGCTATATATGAATTTCAAGGAGCAACACCAGAAAATATCGTGGTAGCTAAGACAATTTTTCGTTGTAAGGTGATAGAACTGTATAAAGACTATAGATTTTCTTCTGAAGGAATAAAATTGCTAAAAAGTGCTATTTCGTCTTATATTCGGAATGGGCATATTAGTAATATCACGATGGGCTCAACAGATGATAAACCCAGTTTTGTTGCCTTAAATAATATTCCCGAAGAAGCACATTATATTTTGGATAAGGTTAAAAAATTCCAGAATGACAATATCTCACTTCATGAGATAGCCATTATCGCATTCCCTCAATATAGGTTAAATGAAGTTAAAAAATTACTCGATCAAGAAGAAGACATTGATTATATTTTTGTTCCTGATTTCAGAGCTGGGAACATTGAAAGAAATTACCGAATGTTATTTGAAGGTATTAGTAATATTACAAAGATAAGATCTAGTGGTTATCTATACTCTGTTTTTGAAGAAGTATGTCAAGAGAAAAATTTTGATATAGAAAAAGATGAGGTCCTTAAAATACTATGGAAAATAGCTAAAAGCTATGACAGAGTCCCGTTCAAAACAAAATCTCTTTGGGAGAAAAATCAGATGTTTATAAATGAAGTGCTTTTAGAGATTAACTGGGGTGAAGTATTAAGAGAAAGAGTCAAAAATAAAGTATTTCTTTCAACAATTCATGGTGTAAAGGGCTTACAATTTGAAGTAATTATTATTTGTGGACTTGAACAATATTCTTTCCCAAATTGGCGAATTTGTAATCCATGTCGTAGGAGCTCTGTAGAATCTAATTATCTTAAGAGGGAATTGCTCAAGAATTTGAAGATATTTTATGTGGGTATCTCACGTGCAAAAAGTTATCTATATTTAACCAGTTCTTTAAATAGCAAGTATGGTTACTATAGACCGGTCACATGTATATTGAAACCTTTTGCTGAAATGCTCGATTTAAATTTAAACAATGGTAGATTCTGTTCCAATTTGAATATTTAAGGTTATGGAAAATGGATGAAGAAATTTTGACAGTTAAAGACGTGGCTAATTTTCTTAAGGTTGATGAAAAAACAATTTACAGATTAATCCAAGATAAGGATATTCCTTGTTTTAAGGTAAGAGGTCAGTGGCGTTTTAAAAAATCTATAATAGTAGAATGGATCGATCAAAAATTAAAGCAGTCAAAGCATCGAAAACAATGAAAGCGATATTTACATAGATTCTTAATTTTTCACAAAATACTGGGGTTAGGATATGAACTGTGCAATTTATACAAGAATCTCTACTGATAATCAAGCTGAAAAGAAATATAACTCCTGTGAGGCTCAAGAGGAAAAGATAAATGCTTATATCAAAAGTCAAGAGGGATTGAAACTCTATAAAGTTTATAGTAACCCCCAGCTTCTCTGGTGCTTCATTAGAAAGACCAGCATTAAAAGAGATGCTGAATGACATAATTGCTGGAAGGATTGATTATGTTCTAACCTATAAAATAGACCGTCTCACGGGAGCACCAAAAAATTTTTACACCCTTATTGAATTATTTGATGTTGCTTTTATCTCTGTGACAGAGAATTTTGATACTTCATCTCCCTCGGGAAGGCTTTTGAGAAATATCATGCTTACCTTTGCATAATTTGAAAGAGAGATGACTACTGAAAGGACAAGATGAAGGCAAGGGCAGAAAAAGGTATTTGGAACGGTGGGATTGTGCCTTATGGATATAAAAATGTTGATAAGAAACTTATCATCAATGAAAAAGAAGCAGAAGAAGTAAGAAATATTTTTATATTGAAACCCATTCCTTAGCGGAAACCAGAAAGTAAATAAATCTAAAGTACAAAACAAGAGCAGGTAAAAAATTTAGCTACGGCTCTATTGATAACATCCTGAGGAATCCTATTTATTACGGCAAGATTTCTTACAAAAGTAATCTTTACGATGGAATACACAAACCCATAATTTCTGAAGCTATCTTCCTGAAAGCTCAAAGCATAAGAAAGGTCAGAGTAAAACAGGATACAAAAATAAATCATACATATCTCTTGAGAAAACTTTTAAGATGTGCAGAATGTGGCTCAATAATGACACCAACTTACACCAAAAATTGGCAGAGAGATGGCAAAAGTCCAAGGTTTACTTATTACTATCGTTGTGCCAAGACATATAAGCGTGACTGGAGTTCTTGTAGTATAAAATCGGTTAATGCAGATAAGATTGAAAGTTTTATCATAAGAAAACTCAAGGAAGTGAGTCAGGATGAGCAAGCTATTAAAACTCTGGTAAAGAAAATCAACCAAGAGGAAGAAGAGAAACTATCTCCTCTTAAACAACAGGAGATAAAATTAAAAAAAAGATTAAAGATGTAGAAAGGAGAATTCGCAATTTCATCAATTTGCTTTCAGAGGGGGATGGTAAAAAATTTCCTTCAATAAAAGAAGAATTAGAAAATCTGGAAAACAAAAGGAAGGTATTGGAATTAAATTTAGAAGGAGGTATGGCTTGCCATTCAAAAAGAAGGACAAACTAAGTTTGAAGCAAAGATTGTTCTTGATACGCTAAAAAGTTTAACTCAAAAGATTGACCAGATAGAGCCATCTGATAGACTTCATTTATTTCAATATCTCACCAAATCAATTTCTTATGGAAAAAAGGAAGTGGGGTTGATATTTTCTACCTGTCTAAAAGATACCTCTTTGGTAGGGATAATCACAGAGCCTGTTACTCAGGACGAGCCGACGAAGGTGGTGAAGTTCCTGCGGGACGGCGGTTAAGTAGTGAGCGAGTTCGCCGAGCGGGAAAGGGCGAGGCGGACGAGCGTTCATCCACCTCTTTTATGTGTTTGAAAAATCATTCAAAATGGCTCCCCGGGACGGACTCGAACCGCCAACCTAGTGGTTAACAGCCACCCGCTCTGCCAATTGAGCTACCGGGGAGCAAGGACATGTAATTTAGCAAAAT
>Ga0180939_142_pt1 | contig 14901 bp, 24 predicted proteins | sample Deesub1362A_J573_FD_124188 | JGI IMG/M metagenome (GOLD analysis project Ga0180939, IMG submission 124188) | Archaeoglobus sp. JdFR-40
TGCTCAGGAATTGTTTTGTCCTGGTCCAGATTTATCACGCTAATAGCTCTGAACTTTCTGCCGGCTATGAAAACATCTTCCATGTATGCTGGATTTATAGGAAAAGATAAAAAGAAAAGTCAGGTTAGGATATCACTCAGATAGCCACTTTTTTAGAATTTCCATAGCATAAGGAATTAATCTTGTAGCGAGTTCAGGTGCTTTTTCTTTAATTTGTTGAATGATTTCTTTAATTTTATTTCCATCCGGTTTATCTTTTTCTGATTCATGTATCAATTGGCTAATTAGCTCTTTGAGCTCTTCATCTTCTACTGCATTGTAGATCTTATTAAGGCTATCTCGGATACGAATAGATTCTGCCTGGAGAATCGCTGAGTCTATAACATTTCCATAAATTATAATCTGCTGCAAAAATGGAGCTTCATTTATGAACATCTCTGGAGATTCAACTGCATCTATACCATATGCGGCAATCCTAACAAATCCACCTCCACCTAGGACTCGATCGTAGCGGATGAAACCCTTCTCATCAAGATAATCTAATTCTAATTCTATTTGATCCAAAGTCAAATTAAGTTTTTCAGCCAGCTCGCTTGCATCAATGAAAGAATATGGGTTTTCTTTAGCTTGATTGTATAAGATTTCCAATATTTTAGCCCTAGTTTCTTGCATGCAGGTAGTTGACAAAAATAATTCAAAAATGTTTCGTATTTAGACCCCATAAGCCAAAAGATCTTCAGTAAAGACCTCTCTTACAGCCTTCTTAATTGTGTACTTGTCTCCTTCTTTCACATGAATTTCGATTCTGGGGACATTGATTACTTTATGTTCCACTCTGCTTACAGTGCTCACATTCGAGATCGCTGCAGAGCTTATGGTTGGGATTGGAGTTCCTGTGATGATCTTTGCAGTGCTCAGCCCCATGCCCACGGGAGTGAATGATAAGGCTGTCTGTGCTGCCATAAAGAGCGGGTTCTCCGTTATAACCTTGCTAGCCTCCTGGATCCAAGACACGAATTCTTTAATGACTGAAATTACTGTGTTCAGATTATCTTTCAGAAACAGTATTGCTCCGACAGGTCCAAAGAGGGCATACTTGAACGGCCCTAATGCATCAATCCCTTGTTGGATCCAAGAGATGAGTCCTTGAATAGAGCTTGTAGCCCATTCGAATCCTTCTCTCATCCAGTTTACTGCCTCGCTTACTCCTTCAGCAACCGGTTTTAAGAAGGGAAGCTTTTCGATCAACCAAGCAACAAACTGGCCAAGGTAGCTCTTCTCCCAGCCCTTGACAAGGACATCCTGCAGGAGTAAGATCGCTGCAACAACAGCCCCAATGACCGCAATCCATGGAAGTAGTGGTGCAAGGGCACCCCAAACCGATGCTGCGAAGCCCTTGATAGAGGCTGCTGCACCTGAAAGGATCGCCTTTAATCCTGCAAACCCACCGATTTCTTTATACAACCAAGCAAAAGCTGCAGCCTGTAACATCATAGGACCTACCGTTCCAGCGATGGCAGTGGCAAAAACTCCTAATGTGCCGACCACAACTTTAACTGGCTTGGGCAAATCTTTCAGCCATTGAGTTGTGGATTTGATTCCATCTACAATTTTATCGATAACGGGCAACGCTCCTTCAGCAAGCTCCTTCTTGAACTCCTTCCAAGCAACTGTTGCCCTCTGCATCTCTTCGTTCAAAGACTCCTGTGACAGATCAGTCTTTCTTACAATATCTTCTCCAGCCTCCATCACAGCCATCAAAAAAGCCTGTCTCTTTTCAGCCTCGGTCAGCTGGGAGGCTGTTTTCCCCAATGTCTTCGCATATTTCTCATAAGCTTCGTCTGCTTTGACAATGATTCCGAGGTTATCCAGAATAAGTTTAGATTGTCTAGCTGTACCAATCGCAATGGACTCAAACATGTATTTAACATCGGTTCCCATTGCTCTCGCAGCGGCTCTGGCTATTTTCATCATCTTGGGCAGATACTGGGGATCGATTCCCATCACCATCGCTCTGTTGGCGTTCAAGATCATCTGAGTATTATCAATCGTTCCTGCTGCGGCTTCCTCCATCGCTGCCAAAATGGCATCTGCATTCTCGCCTGCTCTTATTNTGAAGNCTCGCATTGCATCCTGAAAATCTGCCAAATCTTTCGTTGCATCCTTCCAGAATCTGAATCCNCCATACCCAATAGCTGATAAGGCCCCACCGACCAGAAGTAAACTCTCTCTAGCTTTATTGATTCTTTCAGTGAGACCACCAACACTCTTTTTTACCTCGTCCATCGCTTGATTTACCTGCTTTAATGGCTTGGTTGCCTGATCGATGAATTGGATCACAGCATAGAGGCTCCGTATCTCTCCAGCTGGCATAGATAATTTTTTATTAGAATGGTTTAAAAATAAATGTCAGGTGAAATTATGTTTGGAAAAAAGAGAGAGGCTGAGAATACTAAAGTATGTCCATTCTATTTCGGGTGGAGGGGATCCTTAAACAAGCAGGCAGCAATAGATCAGGCGAGATGTCTGGAGGAAAAATGTATGCTCTGGAATGTCGAAGAGCAGGACTGCAACATCAATGTAATCGCCAAAAGATTAACCATCCCTGCACCGATAGCTAAGCACTCACTCTAATTTTTCGACTGCTATCCGGATAAGAGTTGCCCATTTTAATGGATTCTCAACTGTAAAGTACTCTGCTTTTTGTTTGCCTTCTCTACCAATCTTTATGGCATCAGCAAATGGTTCGACAGCAAATATTTTCTTCAGTGGAATGTTGATTGTCTTTTTTTCACCAATAAACGCTAGACGCTTAGATGTTAGGTACAATTCTCCAGCATCTAATCTTTCTATTTTTGTTTCTGTCTGTTTTATTGATCCGCCACCTACACGTGGTGTTAGGTATACTCCCTTGGCGACTTTAATCCTAAAACCCATACTTTTTGACCTGTATGTGTAAGTTCGTGTTCGTTCTTCCAATAAAGCCACAGAAGACTCATGGAGGTGTAACTGTTCATTTTTCTTCAAGACAAGGCTGGATCCAACGAGATGCAATACTGGTAATTCCCCAGATTTTTCAATCATTTCCAGTTCCTCTAATTCTTTAGCAAGCTTAACGTCTTTGTTATATTCTTTTTCGTCATTCCATGTTTTACCACATTCTGGACACTCTAACCAAGTTTTAGAAGATAAAAACCCCTTCTTTGTTTTTAAAACAATTTTCGATCCACAATTTGGGCAGGCACCATCCAATTCTACAATTTGGATTTTTGCCATGAGAAATAAAATAATCTGAAAAATAAAACTTTAACGATCGCTGAGCATGACTATTTTGTTACCTCTCCTAACAAAAGCCCTCCCCTTCCTCTGTCCGATTTTCGGGAACTTGGGGATCTCTGGAACCTCGGGAGTTTCTGCTTTAACTTTTTCACCAATCAAGTTCAATGCTATAATCCACCTCAACTGCTTCTCCAAGGGCCATTTCTTTACTTCATCGACGTCGATATGGAGCTCTTTGGCGATTATGTACAGCTCGAGCTCTCCTTCTACATCTCTTTGAAGCCTATCAAATTTCGAAAATCCGCCAGATCACCTCGATGTAAGTTTAGCAGTTCAACCCCAAGTTTGAGGAATAGCACCGGATCCATTTCCTCAACATCTTCCTTGGTGAGTTCTGGCTCAGCGATGCATGCAAGAATCAGATCTCTGTACATATCTGCTGCATCCTTGTTTGGGTCGCCAATCTCCTTGAGCAATCGATAACCGCTCAGCTTCCGAGCTTTGTATGTCTCTTCACCGATTTTTATCTCAAAAAGCTCCTTAGAATCCATGGCCTAACTTCTCGAGAAGAGTATAAAAAGAGAAGTCAGATCAAAAAGATTAACCCCACTTCTCCTCAATCTTCAAAGCCAGTCCATCAATCGAGACCTCTGTCGCCTCACCACCAACTTCTCCAGGATCTATCTTCTTTATGATTGCATCGTAGCAATTAACCACCAGTCCGGGAGCCTTGAAGGTTACGGTAATCTCTTCCTTATTTTCCTTGAACTGAACAAGCTGATTCAAAGCTTCCGAGGTGGCCCTGCATTTCAAGGTCCATGTTGGCTTTGCAAATTTCTTGTTGTAGCCCACAACTCCATTGACCGTTTCTATGTGGGTTATCTCATCCTCGTTGTCGTAGCTGAAACTCAGTAGATCGTCAATCTCCACTCCTCCAACGCTGCATGAAATTTCGCTAACATCCCACTCTTTAGCCATTCAAACCACCTCACACNTGTATTGTCAGATTGAGCTCGAATGTGTGAATATCTCCTGCCAAAGTCGCTGAAACGTAGACATTTCTAAGAATGCGATTTGCTTTGTCTGATTCAGAGATTGAGCCGAAATCGGGCATTACAATGGAGTAGCTGCTCAGGGCCCCATCTCTCACCATTGTTTCAAGGGCCGCAGCGATAGCAGCTCTAACGAACTCCAGTCCAGCAGGCGAGTACGGGATTTTTGTCATTCTCAGTCTCAAGCTTGCTATCGAATCTTGGATTGCCGCGATTGTATAGTACTTCGTCCTCGTTACATCGATGAACTTCGGGTCACCGCCTGTCGTTAGAGCATTGCTGATTCTGTTTGCATTTGCCAAATCCAGTATCACATTCGCCTTCCCGTTCTCGAGCGTAGGAACATCTCCTAGGGCGAAGTATTCGTTCACATCGATGTTTATGCTCCTCCAGAAAGTCGTGTTCCAGGGCTTCAATGCCATTATGACTCCCAGAGCTGCCGCAGCGACATCTCCATCAAAGTCTGAGTCGTTGTGTGCTAGGAAGAATCCGTTTGCAGAGGCTAAATTGGACACGGNAGTGGTTATATCGCTGACAGTAGCCCCNTTGGCATTCGTCGCGGTGAAGATCACATTGTTCGCATCCGCAAAGTCTTTGAGCTTAGCGAGCAGGGTTGTGTCGGTGATCATAGCAAGGCAAACTCCGTGAATCTGGTTGTTCTCAGCATAGGGGGCGAGGGTGTTCAAAGCATTCTCAACTTCTGTTGCAGTGGGGCTTCCTGGATTTGAGACATCCATTGAAACCGCATAGAGCTTTCTCACTCCCTGGGCGAAAATAGCCTGGGCAGCTTTTGCTACATTTGATGTGCTGCCGTGATCGCTCTGGACATCTGCGAGCGAGTAGTAAAGCTTCGGAGAATTCTTTGAAGCGTAATCTGACTCTCCAACAACCGCTGGTGTTCCCCATTCCCTTGCTGGCATCGCTGCTGTTTCGAGAACTGTATTAATTACGATTGCATCTCCTACATCTGGCATAATCTATTTGCAGAAAAGAGAATATAAAAACAAAAGTCAGAAATCTCTGCTATTTTGCCGATTGAATTGGCTTCCTTCTTATCCCATCTTCTGAACATCTCAACGGAGCACATCAGTACATCAGTAAGTCCCCACGACAAGCCTCATCTCGCCTCTGAGCTCTTTGACCTCGATCAGCTCCCCCCAAAGATTTCCTTAACTTCCTCCAAATTTCCGGCCTTACACCACACATAAATTCTTTTCTTCGCAGGGACTATCTGGTAATGCGTGGCTACATCGTGTAACTGCACGACAGTCTTCGCAATATCCATCAGATCCTCTGCCTTGCCAAGGAACTCAAACATGAATTAAATTCTTGAGAAAAATTATAAAAATGGAAGTCAGGATCAGGTTCTGATCAGGTCTCGACCGTGTACTCGACGGTTTCGATCGTGGTGATTGTTTCTTTGTAGCTTAGTTCGTAGCGGATGAAGACGTCAAGCTGCCTTCTTGGAGTTTTGCTATCGGCCAGATAGGTCAGATCGTTTATCTCCGACCGGCCAGCAACCTCAATTCCCTCTATCAGTGGAAGATCTCTCAGATACCACACGAGCAGCTGATCCAAATAGGCATCCACAATGTCTGCTGCAGGAATGCCAACATCTCCCTTCGCATGAACATTGATGCTCAGAGTTACGACTGCCCTCTCGCCCTTGGTGTATTGAATGTCTGGATCCAGGACCTCCTTGCTGAACAGCTGGTTTGCTGGGGAATGTCTCTCATCCCTTCTGTCTGCAAAATAGCGTAGTGTTACAACTATATGGTAATTTGGATCTTTCAATTTCTCAGAAACATTTATGCGGTCTGCGTAATCTACCCAAGCCTGGAACTCCGTTGAATCAATAACAACAGATTTTGGTAGACTTTGAAAAATCTGCTTTTTTATATCTGTAGGAAGCATTTAACCCCTCCACGACGAAACAATAATTGAAATTATAAAAGCTACTGCTGCCGAAAATCCAAGGATGTATGCTCGCCATTGTTCGAGCTTGCTTATTCTTGTGTCGTGCCCTCCTACAGTCTCTTTCACCTCATCGATTGCTTCACGAATATACCTCACATCTGTAGCGAGTTTGATCAGCAGATCTCTATCTGATTCTATTGGGATGCCATTGTCTTTCTGCATGACTACTAACCAATTTTGGAATTTTTAAAGCTAAATCAGATATCGCTCCAGTTCTTTGTTTATTTCATCAATAATGAATCGCTCAACTTTCTCTCTCTCGAGATCAAAAACTAATCGGAAAAGAGGACGTTCAGGAATATGCTTTGTCCCAAATTCAAGAAAATGAGCGATGAGCCCCTTCTCATGGCTGAAGATTCCGACCTTAACAGTCTTGGGTATTCTACCCTCAACCACATGGGTTATCAGGCTTCTCAGCTCTCCTGTATCAACCCACACTTTTGTGGACTTTTTCTTACTAATCGTTTTTGGATCCAAAGATTGCCAGCCAGCCCATTGCTTGTCAATCATCTCGACCAGCTTGCCTTCCAAATAAGCTCCAACTCTCCCTGCTACTTTATCCAAAATAGCATCTACATCATTGAGCAATTTAGGGATGTTATTGACATCTTTGATATTAGTCATCCGCATAACACCTTGACTATGAGCGTTATAGCCCCCAAACCAAATAGATACTCAACTACATCGCCGAGAAAATTTGCTGGTTTCTCTTTCCCTGCAAGGTAGATGTGCTCAATGATTTCATAGAATATGAAGACTATGAAGACCACTGGGGCGAAGAAACTCACTGCTCCTGCAATTGTATGTCCAAAGCTTTTCTTATCGTCGAAGACATTCAGTATCATCTGCTCTCACGCTCCCTGAAAAGCCAGCCTCCAACCGATACGGACAGTAAGGTCAGTAGAGTTTGCAGAATCAGCTTGAATGTGTCTGTATCTACAATAACTGCATAGTCAGCAGCCTTCAACATTACAGCATAACTTCCAAGAAAGAAAAGCAGGATTATCAGTGTGACTACTGCTCTTAGTGATGCTTTTTCCAGCAATGTTTCTGAGCCCATGTTTAGTGGTTAGGTTGTACAAATAAAACAGAAAGTCAGTTTTCGAGGATATCTAAAACCTTCTGCTGACATTCCTTAGAACAACAGACCAAAACAAGCTTATCGTATTTCTTTTTAAACGATATTAACAAATCCTGTTTCTGCTGTGGTGTCATCAAAATAGTGTTTGAACAATATGGGTTCATACAGGGCACTTCTACAGTCTGCTTTTCTATCTCCTCTTTGATTTTCAGGGCTTTGTAGAGGTTTTCGAGATCAATGTCTTTAAGGGCTTCCCATTTCTCTCTTCTCCTTGAACCTTCATAGTATCTCGTGACCAGATAATATTTTCCATTCTTTTCTCTGATAAAAACTGTCATCTCCTCCCACCACGGTGGAAAACCTATACTGTTGTTAATTCAATTTTAGTATTGTCCAATACATTTATTTGCCTGCCACTCATGTGGCGTGCCTGGTCAACGAGCTGTTGTTTTAAGAGGGCAATTTCATTCAGGTATTCATCCGAGTAAATTTCATTTTCTTGGTAGTCAACAACAACAGCATGGATCAATAGTGGAATGCGTTGCTTCCTGCATGTTGGTTTGAAAGTACAATCAGCTGTACAGAAACCTTCATTCCTGCATAGGTGTATCAACATTGGTTTATTTTTTTGTTTTGATATATATTATGTTTTCGGAGGTCGTGAAAGTGGATTAAACCTTCTGCTTGAGCAAAAGAGATTTTCTTGAGATTCCAAGCTTCGAAAGCTGATGATAATTTTTTTCTATTGCTTTCACAATCCACTCCGTCGTGGATCCATCAGGTTCGGTTATTCGTACAGCATCTCCAATTTCAGCATTTGCATCAGTGTAGAGTCTTCTGTCTCCAATCGAGTACTCACCCTCTGGTAAGCGTTGAAGCTCTTTGGCTGTTATCTCCTGCAGATGTCCCTTGATCTCTTGAGTAGTTGTTGATCCCTCAACCCATTCTCCAGTTGATTGATCTGTATAACCTTCTGTAACTTTAATGAGTTCAATCTTGTATGGATAATCAAAGTCAGAAATCGTCATAACTTAGCTCAATCGGATCCTGAAACTTCATTATGATGTTCCTCAGTTCTTCCTTCCAACTCTCAAGCTGGTTCTGCAGGTCCATGTAGTCTATGCTTACCTCACCCTCTCGGATTGACTTGACAGCTCTGTTCCTAATTCTACCGAGAAAAGTCGAAACGAGAAAAATAGAAGCTTGGAGCTTGTGAGCCCTCTTGCCCAGCACTGTTTCTACGTTCACACCTTCAACTTGCAGATATTCTGCACCTTCATCGAGGGCCGATTGAATTGCAGGATCGTCGAATAAGTATGGCTCTTCTATGTCTCCAATCTGCAACCTGACATCGCTAATAGTTGCCGCCATGCGCCCCCTCAGCCTTATGGAGGATCAGTTACTCCCTGACTTCTTCAGAGGTTACAGGTTTAAGGTCGATGATGACGAGATTGCCAGACTTCAACGCATGTTTTACGGCTGGGCTTTGCTCCTTCTCATCTACTGGAATCTCCACTGTATCTCCTCTTTTAGCCTTGAAATTTCTCGTTTCGAGAGTTGTAGCTCTGACTTCAGCCTTCACAGTCTTTTTCTTAGCCATAAGCATCACCTAAAAAATTAAGGTTAGGCTTTGAGCCCCGTGATCACGCAGATGAGTTCAGGGCTGTCGATGACCGGCTCTACCATTGCAAAGTTGAAGTACCTGTTGTCGAGCATCGGGTTGCCGAGCGTCTTGCCATCAACATTGACAGTTGTGAGTGGGATTGCCTCAGCCATGTAGCCAATGTCTTTCCTTCTCAGTACAACTACCTGTCCAACACCATCTGGGTCCACTGCGTTATCGACCACTATGTTGAGCCCTGCGATGGCTGGCACCCTGCCAGTCTCAACAACTCTCGCCTGCAGGTAGTTGTTGTTTCTGACAAAGTCGAACTTCGTGAGGTATTCGTACATCTCAGAGCTCATGATCACATCGGTCGGCTCCATGCCCTCTGTTGCATCTCTTATGAGTCTCTTCGCATGCTCGAGATCACCAAGTGGATCTCCAGCTGTAGGATCTATCCAGTTGCTGCCATCAAAAGTTTGAATGCCCGTAGCATTGAGGATCTCGTTGAATGTCAGGTCGTCCTCGAATCTCCTCATCTTGTAAACAGCCCTGTTGATCTTTCTGTTGACAGTGGTGATTCTCGCAAATTTTCTCTCAAACAGTGTTACATCGAAATAGGCCCCATAGGGTCGGATCGGCTTGCTCTTCTTCGTGTAGTTGAAGTCGAGCTGCGGGAATCCACCCTCTTCGGTTATCCAGTCGACATTGCCTACAATGTCGCCCTCCTCAATCCATGAAACACTGTCACCCTGAACCGTCTCAACACCAAGCAACTGCCTGCCGATCAGAGTTTTCTCGTAGACCTGCTTGACTCTTGCAACAACCACTTCAGGCTGCAAGGCTGGATGATCGGCATATCCGAGTTCCACCATCGTATAGGGGCTTGGGTTCTGCATTTTCACCACCTCACACCAGTATCTGCACCTCTTCTCCATCAGCTCCGCCCTTCCAGCAAACGCCAAGCTTTGCGAGAGCATCTGCAACTGATGCGGCAGCTGGATCGATCTTCACGGCTTTGTTCCCCGTAACCTTGACATAGTCCCCAGCTGCAATCGCTCCGTTTGCGGTTGCCTTAACACATGCCTTGAATGGGGTCTGAACCGCAACCCTGTGCCTTGAATCTAGCCCGTCTGGGGCCTGGTTCTCGTGTATCGATGTAACAAGCACACCGATCGCATTGCCAGAAGCGGAAACCTTAACGGTTTCATCGTCTGATATTTCAACGAAGTCTCCTTGCCTGTAGTAGAATCCGTCGCTATCCTTGGTTGCCGTGGTGTCAACTTTTGCTGGCAGTGGCTGCTTTGTCAGGTCGTAAACAATCGGGCTTGTTGGTTCAGCCATCTCTCACCACCTCCACAGGGCCGAAATACTTTATAGCTAGTTCATGGGGATCGGTCGTTGTTGTGTCGCTGAGACTCTTCTCCGTTGTTTTGGTGAATCTCCTCTCTAAGTCGGCCTTGTACTTCTCCAGCTGTTCTCTATTCAGAGACTTTAAGAAATCCCTGTCAACCTGTGAATTGATCGCGATTATCTCCGCCATCAGATCAGCCTTAGCATCCAGATCTTTGAGCCTCTCGTCTAGTTCCTTGACCATTGCTTGCAGCTCAGCATTCTGTTTCTCGAGATCGGCTATTTTTTCCTGCAAATCTGCCTCCATGTTCTTATCTTCGTCCCCGTCCATATTTAAAGCAAAGTCAGAAAGCAAAGCGAAAGCTTCTTCGAGGGCCTCGAAGTTCGGCGGTGTTTTCTCGAATTCCTTGTAGTGTGCCGCCAGATGTGAGTAGACTTTTCTCTTGTCGGCAGCTGGGATCTGCACTCCACCTCGAGCTCCCATTAAGGCAGCCATAGCAGCTCTTACACCGTTCCACACAACGGCTCCATCACTCGGNCTGTGATGTGGAAGCTTTAGATCCGTGAAGGCATTCGGCGGCATCTTTGGTGACCAAGCGAAGTGGGCGGCAATTCTTCTTTTCTCCTGATCGCTGAGTTCACTCCAGTCNTTGGATGTGAAATCCTGCAATCTCGGCTTGCTCCACGGNGTGTTTATTTCTGCCTTCTTGTAGCCAGACGGGTTGTTCGGCACAACACCCAAATCCACAACATCCGAACTCATNTCACTCATATCAAAATCCTCCTTCTCGTTTAGCTCGCCGATAATGCGAGCATTACTGTCAGCAGGTTCCAAAACAACAGCAATGTGGATCAGCTTCAGATCCGTAATCGAGTTATCATCCCTCAGCTGCCCTCTTACTCTGACGCTGAAGTATGTGTTATCAGGATCCTGCTTGACCCTCTCAGCCACTTCCTTGAGCATAGGGGTAAAGTTCCAGAATTCCACATCTGCTATCGCTGCTCTTCTTTCTTCATCGTAAGCCAAGTTGAACGTTGAACCTACTTTATCAAGGAACCTGTAAGAATGGTCCAGAACGAGTGGTGCAGCGAAGTATTCTCTGCNTTCCCGCNGCTTGAGTTCGATAGCATCTTCAACCATCCTTCTGATCTCTTCTCCNTTGAAGACTATGCCGTTGTGAATGCCCTCTGAGACCGCCACAATTCTCCGCTTTAATGGTTGATCCTGTGGTTCATTGCCTAAATCAAAGACATCTGGTATTACTGCTTCTTTTGCAGAGACTGTTAAATCGACAGTCAATTCCTGCATGAAGTATTCTGTTTTGAAGGAAAATATAAAGAAAAGTCAGAACAGAATGGCTTTCAATTCGTTTTCTTTGAGACTACTCAACTCCTCGTTAGAGAACAGACTAACTGCAGCCTCCTCAACATCATCATACAGCTTGATCTTCCTAACAAGCTCGTCATCCATTTCTATGAAGTATCTGCCATTCTCCTTAACGATCCTGATCTTGGCATCACCCTCATTGCTGCTAAGCAATATTTTAAATTCTTCATCAGGCTCATCGTAGAACTTGATAAAGTACACTCCTTCTANCACACCGAGGTTCCGCAGCAAATTTTGTGAATTAACTCTAACGAGCAAGTTCTTCACCTTCTCTCAATATCTTGTTTAGTTTTCTTCTGCTTATCCTATACGCTGTAATAACTCTTAAATCTTTCTTTCGTAGAACTACTTGCAGGATCCTGTTGTCTGGGGTTTCCCAAACAGTAACGATATCGCCACGGTATTTGAACAACTTGCCCTCTCCCTTCGCCCTCAAAACTTCATTGAGAGTGAATGGTCTTTTTCCAGTCTTTTTTGAAATGTCTTTTAGAATGTGGTCTCTGTAAATGTGGATGAACGTAAACTCCCCTTGCTTCTTTGAATAAAAGAAGTTCTTATCGAGTGTTTTAACTACATCTTCAGCCATCTGCTGTGCCTTCATACCAAGGATGTGTCCGAGAATTCGATAGTTCTTGTTTCTGAACCTGCTTTCCAGATTTGATGCAAGGTTAAGTAGCTCTTCTCTGCTTTGCGGATTTACTTTTGCTATGAATGCAATGTTTTTATTAATCTTCCACTCTTCGTATGTCTGCCTCGCCCATTCTTGCTTTTGTTGCTCGTAAACTTCTTCGGGAGTATCGTACTTTGGATTATCGAAAAACGGAATCGGACGACATCTGCAGTTCGGCTCTCCCATCACCTTCAAAGCGAGCTGCTCTTCATGGCTACCAACTTCGAAGACTTTGCCGTGTAATGCAAGGTGATGGGGGTGAGTTCTTTCATCGGCAACAGCCGTATATCTCCACTTTCTTATTCCTCCTGCTTTGTATCCTTCGATGTGGCCTAAAGCATAGGCTTTCTTCATTGCAGTTCTTGCGAGCATGTCCGCATACTTCTCTGTTGAAATGGTAATGTTCCGCTTGATCTTTTTTCTGATTAGCCTCATCTTGCCAGTCGGAGAAACCTCAACGATTTCTCTATACTTGNCAGCNCGCTGGAANGGGATTCGCTNCCCGAATGTCTTTAGCTTTTCCTGGAGCTGCTCCTTGATCTGCCAGTAGCTTAAATTGTTCCTGATGCCTTTCTCAATCACATCTGTGAGATCCTTAGCAAGAAATCCGAATGATTCTTCCAAGATAGGAGCCAGCTCATTGATCACAGCATCTAAGCCTTTAACACTGATTGATGTTGGCTGTATTGGAAGCTTTAGTTGATCGATAGCCCTCTCAGCCCCCAAATAGTAGCCCACTGTGATGTGCCTTGCCAGCAACTGAGCAACTCTTTTCCTAGTCTCAGCGGTTTTGGCTGTAATCAGTTCCTGGAGGAGCCTGAGAGCTTCTTCTTCACTTGGTGTAAGCAGGTCAATAACCAAGGGCCCTTGCGAGTTCATTTCTGAGTCTCCTGATCTCTTCTGCAAACTCTTCCCTTACCTCGACCGAAGTTCTCAAAACTGGCTTTGGAACTCCCTTCTGCGTTGCCAGATCGATAGCTTTCAGTTTCTCCGAGAAGTTCTGCTTCTCTTCCTCTGGGATGGGATAACCGAGATCCTCAAAGAACTTTGCAAGCTGACCTTCCGTCATGTACTGCACGAGCGGGATGAGTATCCTCACTTTCTCGAGCTGATCCTCAGGCGTTAGATCCTCGAACTGAAATTGTGGGGCCTCAACTCCCTTGCCCAACTTAGCTTCAACATATGGTTTAATCAATTGGTCCTCAAGGATTTCGGCAAACAGGGCTCTCTCTGGGCGGATGTCTCTTTCAAAGAATTGTAATTGAACCTCTCCCACNGATCTGTTGGACGAGGTTGACTCGGTAAACGAATCAGCAAAGCCCATAGCAGCTATGAACTGGTCCTCGACATGCTGCTGGGCTCTTATCACACCCACCGGATTCCCCTTAGGCTCGAGCGTGTCAATGCTTATTCCCTCAGGCAGGAAGATGTCCAGACCTGCTTTGATTCCCTGCTTAATCGTGTCCATCACAGCTTTCCTCTTGGGCCACCACTCCTTGCTGAAGGTGAAGACCAGCTTTGGATCCANGTGTCTCTTGCCCATGATCGCTTGGCTTTTCTCGAGGCCGAGCTTGTTCATGATGATCGTGTAGTTCTCTCGAAGCAGAGAAACACCGTCTGGAGAGTCGTGGTCTGGGTAGCGTGGGATGAAGATCAGCTCGTCAGGCTTGAAGAAGATTGCTTTTCCTTCGTTGCGTTTCTCCCAGAACTGGACAAAGCCGATTATGTTATCTCCCGTATTTGGTTTCAGCTCTGAAGCATAGTCAGCATATTCCGTTTTTGAGAGGTACTCTTTCAGCTCCTGAACATCCTTCTCATTATCTCTGAAGACTTTCATCGTTTGTGGGGCCACTATTTTGACCTTCACGAGGTCTTTTGAGTTGCCCTTGATTTCCCAGACGGGTTCGATGAAAGTTCTGCCGTAAACGAGCCAGTCCTTGAAAGCGAGGATTAACTTAGTTTTCAGGTGGACTTTTCTGGCCATCTGTCTTACGACCTCTAAAGCTTTCTCATCACCGCCAGCGAAGTCAAAGCTCATCGCATTCTTGGCCAAGCTTCTGATTATCCTCGCTATCTTGCCCTGCTTTGCAGCCCAGGAACACCACTTGTCCCATCCACCTTCCGGCTGAAAATCAGGTGTGTAGATTTTATCTGCTACAGCTTTGTTTGCGAGAATAGATAGCAGTGTATTAGCTGAGAGGCTAACTATCAGTTCTGATGGGTTGTTATTCAGTTCTGGTTCGCTATGCTGCCGCTTGAAAACATCAAATACTCCCATGCTGAATTAGCTTCTCAGGATCAATAAAAAGCAAAGTCAGGTGGGGGTGTCTTACCCCTTCCGAGCAGAATTTCTCAATTTCTTCGCTTGTTGATTTATTTTCTGGGAAAATTTTTAGGAAAATGGTCAGGGCTGTCAGGGAGGTCAGGGTAGTATTTTATAGAATATTTTTCGGAGTCAAAAAAATCTATAATAATTAGCACTGACCGGTCTGACCACCC
>Ga0180939_171_pt1 | contig 13251 bp, 12 predicted proteins | sample Deesub1362A_J573_FD_124188 | JGI IMG/M metagenome (GOLD analysis project Ga0180939, IMG submission 124188) | Archaeoglobus sp. JdFR-40
ATGGGAAAATCACCCCGGCTGAAAGGGTTGTGGATAAAGCAGTGAGGCACGGCGATGAGAGCACGTGTGCGAGTTTGAACGAGCCAACCCTGCTTTTTGAATACCTTCTTGACGTTTTCTCACTGGCTAAGGAGAAAGGATTGATGAACACGATGGTATCGAATGGATATATGAGCATAATGGCTCTGAGAGAACTCAGAAAAGCAGGACTGGATGCCATAAACATTGACGTCAAGGGTGACGATAGAAGTTACGAGTTGATTGGCGGAAAAGCGGAATACGTTTGGAGGGTGATAAAGGAGGCTGTAAGGCTGGGTGTGCACGTTGAGGTGATTTGCCTTCTTGTCACTGATGTCAGCGATGGTGAAGATGTGATAAAAGAGAATGTGGAGAGACTTGCNGCTATCAATTCGGAAATTCCGATTCACTTTACTCGCTACTTCCCTGCCTACATGTTCAACGCTCCTCCCACAAAGATAGAAAGGCTCGAAAGGGCTGTAAATATAGCAAAAAAGGAGTTGAGCTACGCGTATATTGGCAATGTCCCCGGACATCGTTACGAGAATACATACTGCCCTGACTGCGAGGAGTTATTGATAAAACGCTATCACGTTAGAGTTTTTGAAAACAAACTTGTTAACAGCTGCTGCCCCAACTGTGGGAAGGAGATTTACGGGGTTTGGCGTATGTAAGGACGAAAATAACTGCCACAAATATTGCCTCAATCGAAGCTACACTCTAAGAATTTTGCTGAGAGTTAGTATAAAGGAGATAGTATATTAAACACACTCTATCAAACCACAATATTTTTAAACTATAGNATACCAATTAATATATGGTAGCAAGTTACTTAGATTTGCACATCATTGATTTTTGCCAATTAAATTGTAAACACTGCTATCTTAAGAGAAACAACGAAAATCTAACCACTATGGATATAGAGATGCTAAAAAATATTTGTAACGACTTCTTAAACACAGACTTTCCTTTTTCGAAAAAAAGTATTATACTAAGCGGTGGAGAGCCACTTCTTCATCCAAAATTCGCTGAGATATGCGAACTTGTCAGAATGCTGGTTGGCAGCGTCAGATTGAGCACAAATGGGATTTTAATCCCAAAATACATACACCTTTTCAGAAGGTGGGATGGTATTCAAGTAAGTGTAGACGGAGATAGAAGAACTCACGATTTCATTCGAGGTCAAGGCAGTTATGACCACGCTGTTAACGCTCTGTTTTTGCTTGATGAGAAGAGAATAAACCATAGTGTTGGATTTACAATAAATTGTTTGAACTCAAATTGTGTGGATCACATCATTNATCTGTGCGTCAACACGGGATCAATGACTCTAAATCTAAACTTGTACCATCCTGTCCAAAGCAATGAATTCATCAAACCAATCACATTTAAAAAATGGATCGAGATTAAGGAATACGCAACAAAAAGAGCTGAGAAAGAGGGAATACATATTCCCACTCTTTGCATTGAGAAAGGGTGCATAGGTGGAGTTCTCGGATTATCTGTATTGCCCGATGGTACCTACTGGGACTGTTCCAGGAACCAAATGATTATTGGCAGATATCCTCAGAAAATAAGAGACGTACTATTTTGGGACAATATCGCCAATGAAATGCCGCGAGATCAGTTCGAGACTTGCTGTAGAGCTATTAAGAGGAGATAAAATGGCAAAGGGAATAGTTATAAGAGGATTTCACGATGCGGGTAAAACCACTTTAGCTAAATCTTTAATTAAATATTTTAACAGAATTGGAAAAAAAGCAATTCTGTATCAATTCGAAAAGGCGCATCATGGGTTGGTACCTAATAGATTCTACAAAATACCCTACGGAATGGTACCCAATTCGACGATTAGTGAGTTTGGGAGAGGATTAATAAAGGGGTTTGACTACTACATTTTTGAAATTCGTGAACCTGTAGTGTCATCTCCTACACGTTCAGTTGCTGTTGATTTATTTAAGAACCAGTATGTTCTACACTCGAAAACATATCTAATTAATCTGCCTCCTAAGATTAGTAAATTCTACTCTTTTCTTAAAACGCAACAAGATTTAGCTAAGTGTAGGATAGGACCATTAAACAAAAAGTTTTACACAAAAGAAGATGTCGAAAAATATTTTCTATCGCTATTCGATCTCCCCAGAAAAAATCTATCACAATCAAAGCCTAATATCATTGAAATAACACTAAAAGAGAAATCTATTCCATTTGATCCCGTTTATATTTGGAGGAGAAAGGATGAAGATTTTGCGGTTGACGTAAGCCAAATGGTAAGCTCTATCAAAACAAATTCTATAAACCCCGAATGGAATCCGAAGAAAACAGATTTGAAGGTTGCATCTGTTGGGGGTATCCACGGTGAGTGGGATTTTATTTTTGATGTAGTTTGGTTTGATACAGACATACAAAAATTTTGCAGCAGTCTAAAATATGAAAAATATGATTTGGCAATAATAGGGGGATTTTCAAACATTGATGTCTTTTTTAAAAAAGTGCCCACAGATATACCAATTATTTGCTACCATCCCTCCTTGTTTTCCCGAATTTTTGCTCTAAAGGTAACATGGCAAGATTCTCTACCCCCAAGTACTAAGTTTTGTCCAAGATGTTGGGACCTCGTCTACTTAAATCTCAAAAACGGTAAATTACCCATAGTACCTCCTGATATCCCTTGCTACGGGACAGAAATATGTTACGCTGTGCTGAATAACGAATACATAGCTTGGAGCTGTTTCGACACAGAGGGGATGCAGAACCCAATTGAAATAAGACAAAATGTTATGTTACTGAAGTATTTTATCCACCCATATCATCTAATTGAAAGTGGCTGGATTAAAGAATTTTTAGGGGTGTAAGAAATGAGTGATTCGTTTGGTTTCCGAATTTCCAGAAGGAAATTCATGAAAGCCATTGTTATTACCACAGTAGGTTTTAAGTTATGGTCAGTCATTTCACATAGGGTAGAGGCTAAAATGGCAGCATCTGACATTAAAAGCGAGTTCTTCATTTCTTGGAGTCCAGATAGCAACAAAATAATTTACAATTCTGAAAACCAAATTTGGGTTTTTGACTTGGAAAGCAGAACAACTGAGCGAATCACGGAAAACGGTGTCTATCTTGACGGTAAATTCAGTCCGGACGGAAGAAAGATAGCGTTTGTTTCGATCCACAACGATAGCTCAAGCATCTGCGTTATGGAATACAGAACGAGGGTTACAGAATGTTTTGAGATGGATGGCAAAAATCTGAATCCGAAGTGGAGTCCAGATGGGAGCAAAATCACATTCGTGAGAGTTGATGAATCCGGGAGGCACCTGTGGGTGATGAATGCAGACGGAAGCAACCAGAGACCTTTAACTCATGATCTCGGAAAAGTTGAATGCTGGAATTANGACTGGAGTCCTGATGGTAGCAAAATAGCTTTTTCAGTTAAAATCTCTGGAAAAAGGGAGGTGTGGGTTATGAATAAAGATGGAAACGGAAAAAGAAAGCTTGGTAATGGAATGCTGCCAGAGTGGGTGACTGAGAGGGAGTTATACTTTCTCAACAATTCCACACTGTACGGCGTAGATGTGGAAAGCAGACTACAAAGAGTTGTGGCTGAGGGAGTAGGCCATTACACGCTGTACGGTGGATTGCTCGTTCACGATTTTGACTTCAACATCACCATTTTATGTCTGAACGCAATGGAAGATATGAGACTGACAAAAAGCGGGCACGATATATTTCCTGTTTTCAGTCCAGATGGGAGAAAAATTGCCTTCATGACTGACAGATTTGGAAACTTTGATGTCTGGATTGTATTCGCAGGGAGCAGTTATAGCTTTTGAGTTTGTAAAATTGTTTTTGGTGGCACGCTTATGAGTTTTACCGCACAACCTTCCCGGGATTCAAAATTCCCTGGGGATCAAANAGNNGTTTGATTTCCTTCATAATCCTNTATTGGTCTGGAAACAGCTCAGCCAGCTCCTTAGTTTTCACCACCCCTATGCCATGCTCACCACTTATCACCCCTCCATAGCTGACTGCCAGCCTGAGCAACTCTTCACGAAAATTGAAATAGCTGTTCATCCAATCATCATAAATCAGAGGGTGCTGGTGGACATTTCCATCTCCAGCATGACCGTAGGTAATCAGATCTACGCCATATCTGGCAGCGATTTCGTTGCTCTTCCTGTAATACTCCGCAATTTTGGCAGGAGGGACACAAACATCGAGAATCTCTATAATATCCTTTCTCAACCCCTCATAAATCAACCCTCTGATTTTCAGCAGCCTGTCCTGATCCTTTTTTGTGGTGGCAGCGTAAACGTTGATGGCTCCAAATTTCTCGGAAATTGCTGCAGCCNCTTCCGCCTCATCAAAGCTCTCGAATATCATCAAAAGGTGCGCTTCCCCATCTCTGCTAACCCACTTCTCTCCACTGACTCTCTCTCCAACCTCCACAGCCTTTTTTTCCATAAATTCAAGGGCTAAAGGAAGCATTTTTGCGGAGATTTCAACAACACAGTCCATCGCATCCTCCATTGTTGAAAAGGGTACTGCAAGAACAGTCATATCTCTTAGCTGAGGAAAGAGTCTGATTTTTGCTCTGGTGATGATGCCAAGTGTGCCTTCACTACCGACAAAAAGGTGAAGAAGGGAATAACCGGATGAATTCTTTATCGTCTTCCCTCCTATCTCTAAAATTCTGCCATTGGTAAGAACGACCTCTAATGCAAGCACATAGTTCCTCATCGTGCCGTACTTCAGGGCTCTGACACCACCGGCATTCGTGGCGATCATTCCTCCCACCGTCGCGGTTTCTGCTCCGGGGTGAGGAGGAAAACTCAAACCGTGCTTGAAAACAGCATCATCAAGCTGCTTCAATGTCACTCCAGCACCACAATCCGCTATCCTATTCTCTCTGTCCACCTTAATCTCCGTCATTCTCTCGGTTGACAGAACTATTCCCTCAACCGTAGGAATGGCACCACCACTCAGTCCAGTTCCACCACCTCTTGTAAAAATGGGTATTCTCCTTTTGGAGGCAAATTTGAGTATTTCAGAAACCTCGTTCGCATTTTTCGGTTTGACGACCACGAATTTATTGGCAGGTTTAGGTGCGATTAAGGGAGGNGTTTCGTCGTAAGCGTAAGCTCCAGAAGGTGGGAAGACTTCAATTATCCCAGTAAGCTCTTCAACCCAATCCATAAAAAGGGTAAAATTTTAGAATTTAAGAATTCTCGCCGAAACGACAATCGGATCCCAGATGGGTGTGAAGGGTGGTGCATAGCCGAGGTCAGCAAAGAAAACATCTCTTGTCGTGAATCCTGCCTGAATCATTGTGGCAAAGACGTTCACTCTCATTGCAACATCCGCCCCCAGAACCTGCGCTCCCAAGATTCTGTTTGTTTCCTTCTCAGCCACAACCTTCAGCAAAGTATCTCTTGCCCCCGGATAGTAGTGAACCCTCGTCTTTGCCTTAACAGTTGCAGTCTTAACATCATATCCCTCAGCCTTTGCAGCTTTTTCAGTCAGCCCTGTAGCCCCAATCTCAAAATCAAAGAACTTTGTAAGCTGTGTGCCAAGCACACCCGGAAACTCGATGTTTCCTCCCGCGGCATTTACACCAGCCACATAACCCATTTTGTTCCCCGGAGGAGCTAATGGTATCCAAACCCTTTTCTTCGTCAGCATGTGGATTGTCTCTGCACAATCTCCGGCAGCAAAGACGTTCTCAACGCTTGTCTGCATCCTGCTGTCAGTCCAGATTGCTCCCGTTTCCCCAATCTTGCACCCAACTTCTTCGGCAATGGCTGTATTCGCTTTAACTCCTGTTGCAACAATTACAACATCTGCTGGATACTCCCCTTTGTCCGTAACGACCTTCTTCACAGTATCTTTGCCCTCAAAGGCTTCTACCTTCTCTCCAAGCTTCAGATTTACTTTCTCAGCAATTTTTTCCTTAACGATATCTGCCACATCCCTGTCTAAATTGGGCAAAGGCTGGTCAAGGAACTCAATCACGGTAACCTTCTTTCCTCTCGCTGCCGCAGCTTCTGCCATCTCAACCCCAATATAACCAGCTCCAACAATTACAACGTTCTCTGCCATTTCCACAGCTTTTTTGAGTTCAGCTGCTTGAGAGGGGTGTCTTACAGTAAAGACGTTTTGCAAACCCAGTCCTTCAAAGGGAGGGGTTTTTGGTAAAGCTCCGGTAGCGATTACGAGTTTGTCCCATTCGTAGCTTTTCTCTTGCCCGTTCTCCTCAACCCTCACAAAACCATCTCCCGCCTCCACAACTCTGGCGTTGATGTGCAGATCAATTCCCCTCTTCTCTCTGAAAAACTCAGGTGGATAGTACATCAGGTGTGAAGGGTCTGACAACCCCTCCACAACATAGGGAATCCCACACGGAGCGTGGCTCACGAAACTTGTTTCCTCAAAAACCTTCACATCCCAATCCGGCTTCAGAGCCTTAACCCTTGAAGCTGCGCTCATTCCAGCTGCCCCACCGCCGATAACAACAACCTTCATGTTTTATCCTTATTCAGAACCAATTTATTCTTTTCGCGGTTTTGTAAAATAAAAAATAAAAGATGATTTTATTTGGGATGCGCTATAAAGAAGTCCATAACCTTTGCTCCCACCTCAAAATCCGCTTTGAAACACGTAACCTCGTGCATGTAGTTTGTGAGTCTCTTTCCATTGGGCAGGCAGTGTCCTCCATCAAAACCAAGGGTAACCAAAACCAGTCCCCCACCTACCCCAGAATGAACCAGATACTCATACCAGTATCCGTTACCAGTATAGCGTTTATGCACATACTTTCCAGAGCCGTATTTCCACCAGTATGGATCGTAATGCAACGTTTCTTCCTCGTAGTCCCCCATACTGGACAGATAAAGGTCTCTGTTCTTCTTTATGACCCCCAGCAAATAGTAGTTCACATCGTATGCCCCAACGATTTCGAATACTGGATTCTTGGGTGGTTTACATGGTAACGGCCCGAAAATAGATGCTATTAAGGCGTAGCTGGCAAAGAAATCACTGTCCTCGCAAATAAACCTGTAAACCATGTCTCGTGTTCCTTGTGAGAAGCCAAGTGCATGAATACGTGACCTGTCAACGTTCCATGCATTAACAGCCTCCTTAACAAACTTCAAAACCTTATCCTTGTCAAATCCTGGCTTGTATAGCTTCCCACCTGCCCAGTAAGTCCCGAGATTTGGCTGTATTACGATGTAAGGTGTTTTTGCTCCTCTTTCTTCAGCATACCACCCAAACTCGCGCATGTGCGTTCCATCATTCTGATTCTCTGCATTCATCAATGCACCGTGCTGATCTACGATGAGACCACATCCACCTTTTTCGCAGCCGGGTGGGACTGAGACTGTGTAGATTATTCCATCACACTCATACTGTCTCGGCTCGCTCGGACTGGGTGTGGNGTCTATGTTCGTTATGGGGCAAGTTTCAGTGGGAGGATCAACGATGTAGGCGAAATGGAACTCCTCCCCAAAAACCGTCGGCATTGTTACTATAAATAAAACCGTAGCCAACACCACAAATCTCAGATTCATGCCTTCTTTAATAACTATATCAATAAATATTTTTCGTTAAATTTATGGCTATAATCATTATAATTTGAAAAAGGATGAGAAATCAGGCAGGTTTATGTTAACCTGTTCACTGAGAAGAGAAGTTTATAATCAGCCTCATCTAAACAGCGAGTATGATAATAACAGACGACCACATGCACCTTTACAATCACCTCAGGTTAAAGGCTCTGGAGCAGTTCAAGGAGACTGGAGGCACACACGTTTTTCTTGTATCCCTGCTCTGCCATCATTACGATGTGAGACCGAATTCAGGCAAGGACTTTGCTGAAGTATTTGACAGACACCTAAGCTTGGTTGAGAAGGCAAATAGGATCGTTAAGGCCTATGCAGTTTTGAGCGTGCATCCAGCGGAGATTACGGTAATTGGAGGTAGGGTAGGGTTTGAAAGGGCTGCAGAGATTATGAAGGAAGCTCTGGATTTGGCAGGAAAGTACGTTGAGGAGGGAAAGGCTGTTGCGATAAAATCGGGTAGACCGCACTATCCGGTAAACAGGCAGGTATGGAAGCTAAGCAACGAAGTGCTCATGCACGCGTTTGAGGTCGCGAAGGATGTCGGGTGTGTGGTGCAGCTTCACACGGAGAGGTATTCCAAGGAGGGAATGGTCGAAATTGCGGAGATGGCTGACAGTGTCGGGCTGAAAAGAGAAAGAGTTGTGAAACATTTCTCACCGCCAAGAGTAAGAGAGTTTGAGGAGATTGGTATCTTTCCATCGGTTCTTGCCGGAAACGACAACGTATTAAAGGCTGCAGAACAGGGAGACAGGTTTATGGTTGAGACGGACTACATAGATGACAAAAAGAGGCCAGGCGCGGTTCTTGGACCCAAGACCGTCCCGAAGAAGATAAAGGAGCTTCTTGAGAATGGTTACGACGAGGATTTTGTTTACAAAATCTGTGCCGAAAACGTGGCGAAGGTTTATGGTGTGGAGCTATGATGGAAGATTTTGCGGTTGTAAGCGCGAAAAAGTCGCTTGAAAGGAGGGGGTTCGGGATTAGAAAGGGAGATAAGATATATCTCCACCCTCTGGAGGCTGTATATCTGCAAATTAAAGGAATAGCAAGTTTTGGAGAGCTTAAAGAAGTCCTTGAATGGGCAAAAACCAGATTGGAAGACTTTTCCACCTACTATTTTGTCTACGAAGACCTGAGAGACAGGGGAAATAGAGTGAAGATTCAGGGCGAGTATCTGCTTACAAAGAAAGCATACCTCCCCATTTCGGAAAGAAGGATCGTCAGGATACCAGAACTGGCAAAAGTGGCTATGAAATTCAACGATTTCAGACTTGCAGTTGTGGACGAGGAATCTGAGATAACCTACTATCGCGTTTATCAGCCCGAAATTGTNGGTGGGCAGAGAGAGGAGTTGCCGAAAATTAAGGCTATCCTGATGAAAGACAGAGTTTTGACACAGAACACTGAGATTTTCTCCAGATATTTTTATGGCAGCGAGAAGGGTGAGATGGTTGCTCTTTCGCTTATCGAAAGTGTTTATCTGGCCGAGAAAGGAGCGTTAAAACTTATNAATGCAGACAAAAATGAACTTTTAAGGAGGGCAAGAGAGGTTGAGGTTAACTTTGACAGGAAATATGAGGTCTACAGGGATCTGAAAAGTAGAAATCTGGTCGTGAAAACCGGGTTCAAGTTCGGAAGCGATTTCAGAGCTTACAAGAAAGTTGAAGACGTTAATGATCTACCCCACTCCGAGTACCTCGTGGATATTGCAGATGATAGAGATTTAAGGCTGAGTGAGGTTGCAAGGGCGGTAAGACTGGCGCAGAATGTGAGAAAGAAGATGGTTTTTGCATATGATGAAGGGTATCTGTGCATTGAGAGGGTGAGAGTTTGAGGGTGGTTGTAGGCTCTACCAACCCGACCAAGATTGAGGGCGTGAGACTCGCCTTTGAGCAGTATTTCGATGAGGTGAAGGTCGAAGGTGTTGAAGTACTAACTGATACCCCTCCACAACCTTTTGATGGTGAAACGATTAAAGGTGCAATTGAAAGAGCCGTAAAGAGCTACTCCTCCGACTTTGACTTCTCGGTGGGTATTGAAGCNGGTCTTTTCAAATTCAAGAGCACATTATCTGGTTATATTGATTTTCAGGTTGCTGCCGTATACAACGGGCAGATTTATACAATAGGATTTGGACCGGGATTTGAATATCCAAAATGCGTCGTTGATGAGGTAATTAGCGGTAAGGAAGTCGGTGAGGTAATGTCGAAGCTTTCAGGGATAGAGGACTTGGGCAGGAAGGTTGGAGCNGTGCATTACCTGAGCAAGGGAAAGNTGTCGAGAACCGAGTTATCAAGGTTGGCGGTTACAATGGCTCTAATCCCGTGGCTGAACAGGGAACTGTATCTATGAGAGTTATCCGGGAATTCGACCCGTGGAAATCGGAACTTTGCACCTGCCCCAAAAAATACTCCTTCAACCCATACACTGGCTGTGCCCATAGATGCCTCTACTGCTATGCGACCTACATTCCACGATTCTACCACCTTAGAGAGAAGAGAAATCTGTTTAGAAATCTTGAAAGGGATCTAAAGGTTCTCCCAGAAAAAGCTCTAATTTCGATGTCTAACAGCTCAGACCCCTACCCGCCGGTTGAGAGGGAGANGGAGGTAACCAGAAACTGCCTTAAAATACTGAAGGATTATGATGTGCGGCTCCTTATCGTAACCAAAAGCGATATCGTCGTCAGAGATGTAGATATTCTGTCTGANATGAGATGTGCGGTTAGTATCACAATCACCGGTCTTGACTTTCTTGAACCCAACGCGCCTCCAACTGAAAGGAGAGTTAAAGCGATGAAAGAGCTTAAAGAATGTGGTATCCCAACCATTTTGCGTTTTGATCCAATAATTCCTCATTTGAACAGGCTAAGCATAATTGAGGATTGTATGCCCGACCATGTTGTAACATCCACCCTCAAACTGAAGCCCGATTCTCTTGCAAGGGTTTCAAGCGTGGTGCCAGAGATAAAGTGCATCTATAAGCACGGAGAGAAGATTGGAGGGTATATCTATCTTCCAAAAGAAAAAAGATTCAAGATGCTCAAAAGGATTGAAGAGTGCTGCAAAAATTTAGGCATATCGTGTGCCTTTTGCAGAGAAGGATTTGAGTTTGATGCAGATTCATGCGATGGTAGTCATCTGATAACATAAATAACACGTTAAATAGGCTGGAAAATTTTTAAATATTTTTCCCGGAAAAGAGGATTCGGGAGGTGCAAAATTTGAGCCTTGCCAGACTGTTTCTTCATGAAAGGACAGTAGAGATAATACTCAGAATTCTCGAAGCTGAGGATGCGAATGAGAAGATTTATCCTCTCCAGATATCGAATGATATAGGCTCTCCATACAGCTACATTTCCAAGGTTCTAAGCGAGTTCGAGAAAAATTCTATTGTCGAGAGCAAAATTGAGGGAAGAATGAGAGTCGTTTCTTTAACCCCCTACGGCAAGAAAGTAGCGATGATGCTCCGTGATCTGAAGAAGGAGCTCGAAAAGGACTTCAACGCAAGAAGGAGGCTGGACATACTGAAGGACGTTGCTTATAACGGAAAGAGGGACTGGAGAGTGTTCCTTCCTGTAATTGCCGAACTTGAGATTCTGAAAAATTCGACTTACGACGAGGAGGTTATAGAGGAGGCAGAGAACATACTCCACGAGGTCGAAAAAATGATTGAGGAGGTAATATGAAGGTCTTAGACGANGTGGAGAGCTATCGAGAAAAAATGGTCAAAACTTTGTGCGATCTCATTGAGATAAGGGCAGTTCCTCCAGAATTCGGGGGTGATGGAGAGTTTAAGAAGGCAGAATATCTGATGAAGCACCTTGACGGATTTGACTATGTCGAAAGATTTGACGTAGAGGATGAAAGGGTTAGCGACGGGCTAAGGCCTAACATTGTCGCCCGAATTAATGGAGCACTTGAAAGGACAATATGGATCATNGCTCATCTTGATGTGGTTCCGGAAGGTGACGAGAGACTATGGAATACTCCTCCATTCAAGGGAATTGTGAAGGACAACAGGGTTTATGGCAGAGGTAGTGANGATAACGGACAGAGTGTTGTCTCATCACTTTTTGCAGCAAAATCAATAATAGACAGCGGTTTAACACCGAAATACAGCTTAGGTGTCGTTTATGTTGCCGATGAGGAAGCTGGAAGCAACTACGGAATTAAACACCTTATCAAACAGAATATTTTCAGTAAAGAGGATATGTTCGTAATTCCCGATGTCGGAACTCCTAAAGGAGACATGATAGAAATTGCAGAGAAAAGCATACTCTGGTTAAAATTCAAAGTCTACGGTCAGCAAAGCCATGCGAGTCTTCCAACGGGCGTTAATGCAGCACGTAGAGCGATGGAGTTCATACTTGACCTTGACAAAAAACTACACCTGAAGTTTAATGCTGAAAACAGGTTATTCGTTCCACCNCACTCAACCTTTGAACCAACGAAGAGAGAGAAGAACGTGGACAACATAAACACGATCCCAGGACTCGATATCAGCTACATGGACTGCAGGATTATCCCAGATTACGATCTGGATGAAGTTCTTGAGTATGTNGAGGACATCAGGCTTTTCCATGAAATGAAGGGGAACGGGGAGATAAAGGTGGAGGTTGTGCAAAAGGTGTCTTCTCCTCCGACTCCAGAAACCGCCACAATCGTAACGAAGCTGAAGAAGACTATTGAGATGCTAAGGGGGCTATCCGTATCCCTCTATGGAATAGGCGGAAACACTTGTGCATCCTTCTTCAGAAAAAACGGCTTTACCGAAACGGCTGCATGGTGCACCGCGGATGGTGTTGCCCATCAGGCCAATGAATACTGTGTAATAGACAATATGGTGGAGGATGCGAAAGTTTTCGCTGCTTTAGCCTTCGATCCTGAATACTAACACCAAAAGTTTTAAGTTAAAAATGAAAAATTTTTGTCATGGATGTTATTGGAGAGAATATAAAGGANATTGACGGTTCAGGGATTGAAAAAATTTGGACAAAATACTATGATGAAGGTGTGCCAACAACAATTGATTACCCCGTAGTCCCTTCCTACACGATAGTTGAGAACGCTGCAAAGAAGCATTCGAATAATACGAGCATAATTTTTTTCGGAAGTCAGATTACTTACGGACAGATTAACGATGCTTCAGACAAAGTCGCAGCTTTCCTCTTTGAGTCGGGGATTGAAAAGGGAGACAGAATAGTTGTATCGCTTCCCAATATGCCCCACTACGGAATGATTGGAGCAGGGATTTCCAAGGCTGGGGGAATCATAGTGCAGTGCAACCCGATATACACCGAGAGGGAGATCAGATATATCGTGGAGGATAGCGGAGCAAAGATGATATTTTGCCTTGACATGATTTACTCCAACGTAAGACCCATTCTGGAAGACGGATTGGTCGAGAAAGTGATTCTGTGCAGTTTACAGGATTATATTGCCGGAGCAACGTCTCCCGATGCACCTGAGAAGAAAGAAGGCCTAATGATGTGGAAGGACGTAATAAAATACGAGAAAACAGACAAGAGAGCAGAGATCAACCCCAAAGAGGATGTGGCTATGTTCCAGTATACCGGGGGGACAACAGGATTTCCAAAGGGTGTCATGTTAACTCA
>Ga0180939_155_pt1 | contig 12884 bp, 9 predicted proteins | sample Deesub1362A_J573_FD_124188 | JGI IMG/M metagenome (GOLD analysis project Ga0180939, IMG submission 124188) | Archaeoglobus sp. JdFR-40
GCCTAAGGTGGGGCTGGTGATTGGGACGAAGTCGTAACAAGGTAGCCGTAGCGGAAGCTGTGGCTGGATCACCTCCTTTCTAGGGAGAGACTGGGTGATAAACCCTATCTCCTAGGTCGATCGCCGACCTAAAAAGTCGGTGTCATTTCCCTTCCTTCCGCTATCCAGTTGTTAAGGTTTTTGGTAAGATAAGCGGCGGTCTATACAATACCGCCGCTTTATTTTTAACCTCTTATGGACTATCATATATCTAGCTTTCGGGATTATCGCCTCCCCTTACTGGGAATTCGAGCTGATGAAAAACTTTCTACTTCTAGTCAGCATAAGCATACTGGCGGGCTTGCTCACCGCTGGCTGCGGTGGCAAAGACTCAGGCGATGAAATCATGATCGCCATTAAGCCAACGGAGACGGTGAATACCCAGGTCAATCAAGAATTCATCCTCTCCCGAGAATTCGACCTCAATTCTGGCTATATGTGGCGGGAAGATTACGATGAAAGCATGCTTGAGCTCCTGGAAAGAAGCGTCGACACCAATGAAAATGAAGAGGGGCAAATTGTGCTGAGCCAGGTTTTCCGGTTCAGAGCGCTGAAGAAGGGTAAAACGCTGATAACGCTGGTCTATGCTCGTCAGACTTTAGAGGGGCCACTCATCGCCCAACAAGATATAATCAGCGTCAATATAAAGTGAGGCTCGGCGTGGGGGCTCGGGGGCTCAGCCCCCCAGGTTAGGACTTGACTTCACACCTCATTTCACCTAGAATGAGATACAGTTCGGGGCCATTAGCTCAGCTGGTTAGAGCGCAGTCCTGATAAGACTGAGGTCTCTGGTTCGAGTCCAGAATGGCCCATTTTTTATTTGCCTACCACCATTCGTTCCAACGTTTTCCGCCGCTGTAAAGTCTTGCGGTTCCTGCTTAACAACGCTACACGTCAAACACTTGCACGTTCTTATCTTCTTGTTTATATACCACGTGTGCCCGCACTTGGAGCAAACTGCTCTCGCGCCTTCGCCTTTGGTCTTAGTTGGCTTTAAGAGCTTCGCGTTGTCATGCGGACACGCACCTACCGCAACCATTTGAAAATTGGTGCGCTTCCCCATTGACGGAGATAATTCAGCATTAACGAATGTCGGTTCAGCTGCCTTTTTTGATCCTGTGGTGGTGCCGACTGCCCTACCCTTTTTCATCTTGTCACCTCCGTTTTTGCTACATCTTCGGACAGCCGAAGTCGCGGTAGCAAGTTGCTCGCAGCGCATTAAGGGTCGCTTAGGCTGAATGGAATCATTGGGAATAGCGCTGAACTCGGTGGATCAGCGGTTCCCCGAAGGTGATAGGCAAATTTCAGCTAGAGCGAACAAAGCGAACAGCGGCGAACAAAAACCGTCAGCTTTGGCTCAGCTTCAAAGCGAACAAAACTCGCGGATGACCTAATATAATGATTGCTAGGTATCACGAACTAGAGAAGCAAATGTCCGGTCGTGTGTCTAGTAATGTGTCTGGTCGCGTGTCAAAACACTGTCCCGACAATGTCCGGTCAGGTTCGGAACCGTCGGAATCCAAACGCACAGTTCAACGCTGGGAAGTCGGCGTTTACAACATACCAGAAGACAAGCTAGCCAATATCGCGAACTCGAAAAGCGAGCGTCGTCTCCGCTTCAATCAAGTCGAAAACCGAACGTCAGCCTATAAATAATATATTGAAAGATAATAACGTTGAAAAGTCTAACGTCAAACGGCGCAACGCCAGAAACGATAAGCTTGAAGTGGCTGGCGCGTAAGTGACGAGCGTTACTTCGAAGGAAAATTTTATGTTAAAAATATTTTTTAAAATATTTAACGTTAAACGAAGCGACGTTACTAACGTCAGACGAATAAATTTTAGTCTATTGGATTCCGCGTATGTAGTCGGGAATCATTGCCCTACCCGCGCTGAGATTACATAGCTAACAGGTATCACCTGGTCACGGTCACCCGGTTATCACCTACCCTCACCGAATCAAAAAGTTGTGGAGGCGGGACCGTGCCAGCAAACCTAATCGCTGCCTACCGCTGTAGGATTGGAAAAGGCGCGGTTTCGGTGAAAACAAATAAGGTAAGCACTTAGGAAAATCGTTTTGCGCCTACCGCGGTAGGAACGAAAAAGGCGCTGCCACACGGGGTAACAGAGGCTCAGCCACTGGAGACTATTCCAATCTTACTTCTCGAATCAGGTCTTGAAAACCGATTATCATTCTTCGTATTTGTCGTGGGTTGGAATCTCGGATTCTTTTTAGTTCGGCTTCGCGCAATTCAGCTGCTTCTCGATTTGGTAGAATCTCAAAATATTGCAATCGTGGATTCCGACCCGCGGTCGAGAACGTTTTCTTGTCCCTATGTTCCGAAAGCCTCTCGCGGAGTTCTCTGGTTTGCCCAACATAGAACTCACCGTTATCCAACTTGAGGATATAGACGAAGAATCGCTCAGCTCTTTTGTCTGCCTTTGTCCATGCATTGGAATGCTCTAAGTCGTAACGTTGATTTCGGGCAGGGATAGCAGACGCTGGTTTCCATTTAGCAACTGGGCGCCTGTCATAGCAATCTAGGCAAAGTTCATACAAGGCGTCTTTGAATCGACTGCACCTAGGGCATTGGTCAATAAGTCCATCTTCCCAATCTTCATAGTGTTCGGAACAAAGGAAATAATTGCCGGGAATTTGTCTATTACAAGCCCAGTAGCCACATATGTTCGTATTTCGTGTGTACACGATAGTCTAGTATATAAGGATTATGTTCACAGGGCAAGTACTCTACCCGGACTCCGTAGTTATTTGGACAACGAGTTTGGATCTAATCGTTACCTATCGTCACGGAATCAACTAGGTTTGCGTTAGGGTTGAAAAATAAGTACGGGAGTGAAAATACGGTTGCTTACCTACCACATTGAAATCGAAAAAGACGCTGATGACGCGCAGTCGCGTTTATGTAAACCTGATTTCAGTACCCCGAAAAAGTCACAATCCTAGACAAAAGGTGACATCATCCAGCTAGGAACTGATAAACATAATAACAGTAGTGCGGTCCAGCCCAGCTAAATACTGGTGTACGGTGTCGGTTTTTAAGCGATATTGCGTTTGTCGGAATATATCCCTCGTCTAAGCGTGGATATTGGATCAATTAGTTGCGGCTTAAAGAAATACGGCATCATAGGTTTGCACTGCTTATTAATTATCGGGGCATATCTATAAAGCTTCCAGATTTCAATATTGCGAGGACAAGCTTACTGATAACTATTGCGAAAACATTCAATAAGGCCGGAATCGATTAAGCATATCGTGATATGGATAAGCTAGTGAATGGGTTAGCGAGAATAAGATCGATGGATTAATGCTTAACTGGAAAGCTGGTCGCTTTGATCCGCCTGAGTAAAGACTACACATAAGAAAAGCCTTAATGGTGCTGATGAATTCTATAGTGTTCGAATCCTTTCAAGAGCGCCGAAGAGGATTGTTGTCAAACGGAAGGCAGGACTTACTTGTCGAAAACGCAGCTTGATTCAAAGGCGTTCAGCTCTTTTTCTTTCTAGCTAATTTTTTCCTTCTTGCTGCTTCTATAGCTTTCTTGCTTCTGAAGCCACTTTTTCTGCTTGGCACTAGTCTCTCGAATAATTCTGGATGTAACTCGTACTGCCTTGTAAGTCTTTTCTCGATCGCTTTATATAGGGCTTTGTTTCCGACAGATAATACCCTTAGAAGAAGCAAATTCCTAGCGTATCCTTCTATGTCTTCCTTTGTAGTGGCTGTCGTAGCTGCGTAGAGTTGCTTCATTAAGCTATCCTTCTCCTCTTGTGGTATCCTATCCTTATTTGCCCACAGCAGCTGGATAGCCCTAAGAATATGCTCATGGTTTGGTTCTTGTAGGTATTCATCTATTAACCTTCTTTCTTGGTTCCATAGGTGTCTACTCCCATACGCTGTTTCACAAATCATTAATGCATATATATCTGAGTAGATGGTGGGCATGTCTGGGTAACGTTGTTTAATCAAATCTAGAAAGAGACCTTTGATATTAGCGCAGAACGCTTGAGATTCCTTTATGCCATGCATTTTTACTTCAGCCGGTGAGCGCCAAGCTGCTTGTAGTAGCTTGCCTACCAGGACTTTGGAGACGCAATCAATAATATCTTTTTCCCCACGTTCGGTGTATCTTATAATAGAGTCTATCAGGTCCTTCGTAATGGCTTGCTTAAGTCCAGCATAATAAAAGACTACATCATACCACCAGCTATCGAAATACATTTTCGTCAAATAGCTGTCCAAATCCGGTATTTCTTCGCGGTTATCGTAAATCCTCAGTGCGATAAAGTAGTCAAGGAAAGTATTATGAACAAAACTGACTACCTCTCTAATGTCCAATATGCCAGCTCGTTCCATTTCCGAAACGAACAATCTTAATTGTTTTGCATCCCATTGGAACTTTGCAGCATATTCCTCTAAGAAGCGATTGAATTCCTCTTTACCTATTGTATCTCGCGATTTCAGAAAAAACTCATGATAAGCGAGTTCTGACAAAAAATTCTTCTTTATTTCGGGCTCAAACAGGATTTCTAAGCCTTTTCGTAATCGATCTTCTACACCTAGGGCTAGGTCAAAAAACTTATTGTAAAGAAGAACTAACGAGGATGGAATTTCCCTATCAGCCTCAACTAAATCAATTAGGAGCAATAGCGTCAGAGGAGTCATTATTAGCTGATTTTGAATTGTCTTGAGTCCAGACTTCAATGCATCGAGTTTAGTCTTGTCTTGGATCAATCTATCACACAATGTCAGTGCTTGACCGTATTGTAATGGCAGTAACTCACGCTTTTCTAACCTTATAGATTCTTTTCTTACTAGATCTATTTTTCGACTAGTAATGAAAAGCGCACATCCTAAGGCACTGGCAAATTCGATTGCCTTATTTGCGATAGTTTCTCTCGATTCTCCAGGTGCCTCGTCTAGCGCATCTACCAATAATGCATTTATTTTGAATCTCTTCCTAATTTCAGGAGGCGGCCCGAATCTCTCAATTAACTCTTTCAGTTCCTCAATTACTATTAGATCTCTAGCTTTAACCAAAAGAGGAATCTCCAAAATCTCAGCTTTTTTTCGAGTAGCTTGCTCGAGACTCTTAGAAAGCAAGTCAATCGCAAGTTTATGCATAGCTGTCGATTTGCCTACACCCGGTTCACCAGCTATCAACAGTTTCTGGCGGGATTTAATAGCTTCTTTTAGACTCTCGATTGGAGTTATTTCTGAAACTATCGAAAATACAGCTTCAGGAGTGATTTCTATTATCCTGTCTAATACTCCGATTGATTGTGGCACATAATAATCTGTCAATGAACGAACCCGGTCAGCGAGGACATGTTTAGTCTCTAATTCCTCTATCTTTTTCTCAATGTATTCACATATGCTGCTCTCGAAGAAAATATAGGGATAATGCTGTGTAAATTTCTCTATGAGCCATTTCAAGTCGAAAATAGTTAGATTCGGTCGACTTACTTCGGTAGTCAGTCGCACATTAGCACCCTTGCTCAATGTTCCAGCTATCATCAACCAAACGAATTGGATGTTTACTGGCCCCTTTATAGATTCTAACCAAGCCGGATGCTCAAAGCATTGTTCAATTTGACTCTTCAGCTTATCAATAAGACCTGATGATTTTGTGCGTATGTCCCCTCTTGCTACCACTATGCCAACCGTATTGTCGCCAAAAGCACTCCTTCTTACCATGACCAAGTCTTTCCCAAATTCTTGTGGCCCATGATAGATCTCAACATAAGAGTCTGGTTCCATATTTTGTAGGAGTTCTTTTAACCCTTTGCGAAGGGTGGCTTCATCCATCTTTCTAAGTATATCGCCCTTTGTGTTTTCACTAAGGGCCTTGACAATCTCTCTGATTCTAGGCTCTCTCTGCATGAGAACACCTCCGATGCAGAATCTATTTGTAGCGTTTGGCCAATTATAGCTATTGGTGCTGTGTAGTGTCAATTATTGCACTTCATTGGAACTAGGATAGCTAGCTTTGGTCAAAATGGTTACAATTACCGCACAGAAGCTATTAAATAACCAAGCACAGGACGACAATGGGTAGGCATAAGACACCTCATGGCCTCACTGTATTATCCCTAGACCAGCGGCAAGATGAGAAGATACATCGCACTATAAACAGAGAGATTAACTAGGTGGCCTATGATATGCCAGCTGAGCTGAAGCAGGTCATCGGGACCTTCGTCGAATACTTGACTCTGACGCTATCATGAGGGATTGGGGGAATGTCATGCCCTACACGTATTACTAGACGCCATCTTGAAATACTGCGGCGCAAGGAGGCTAAGTGCAGGATTAGAGGTGAGGAAGAGCTATGATAGAACTCCCAGAGAGGAGCATAGCCCTTAAAGTGTCCATTGGTTCAAAGGCCTATTTTGTCTCACTTTTGCTGACGACATACAGCCTTAAGTTCGAAAAAACACATAGGCGTTTTAACATTAATGCACGAAAGATGCCCTACTCACATTTGTACCTTATGTGGAGACATATTGAGCAGTGCTAAACAGTTGATGCAAAAAATATTAGTTAAGAAACTTCCAGAGGCATCATAAGGGTTTGCTTGTATTAGATGAGGATGATTGCTTACACGCGGGCGTGAACGCGGCAGATATTTGTAGAAGAGTTTGTTTTAGCCAACTTTCACCCTATTGAGCTTGTTCAATCAACATAGCCTCTTAAGCGCTCCCTTTTTAAATCAACTTCGCCTAACGAGGGATATGTTGGTCGTTTTCACGCGCGTTGGCATTTGGTTAGTTTAAAAGCTAGCTTCGCTGGTTACATCGGTGAAGACGGCTAGACTAACGTTGCCACTTGTTTAGACGAGTGGTAGAATTCCACCAGGGTTAACACTCCGTGCGAATAGAGACCAATAAGGAAGCCATTAAAAATGCCAAGGCGAGCACCATACACAAAAGTCGTCAAAGCTAACCAAATTCGTGCTGAACACGTCAAAGGAATGGGCGACGTAGTGTTCAAGGGCTTTCACTGTCTTAATAGTGAGTGTAAGGAGTTTATCTTTGTTCGCAAGGATGAAATCAACGAAGATTTTAACATAATCTGTCCAAGCTGTGGCTTTGTTTTTTCTTCCACAGGTGAATCTGTTTTTTATGATTATCAACTTACAGATATTCGAGACAACTCTATTATTGAGGAACGGCAGTTCGTAATTCGTCATGATGAATATATTGATGAAGCACAAGAGTATAAGTATTGTATTATCTGCAATACATTAAAGCCTATAGACTTTTTTGATAGGCACAGTGCTCGACAATCAGGCAGACAAGGCGAATGTCGGTTATGTAAGAGAATCTATAACAGTATTAAGAATCAAACGAGAATAACTGATCAACACCGTGAAGCATCAGAAAGACGACGTTTGTACAGAGTCCTAGCAAAAGAACCGACTAAAATAGACGCTAAGTCAATATATGACAAGTTCGGTCATAAATGTTTTCTCTGTGGGAAGAAACTTACCTATCCTGAAGATGTTCGTTTGGATCATACTTTACCAGCAAGGCTTTTCTGGCCGATATCAACCAGTGCAACCCTCTTATGCTCAGATTGTAATAATGTAAAGCATGGCAAATGGCCCTCGGAAGTTTATAGCGAGAGTCAACTTAGAAAGTTATCTGTGTTAACTAGTATACCCTACGAGATCCTAGCTGGCCCGCCAAAGCTTAATCCGGAAGCAGTGCAGTGGCTAGTTGAGAATGTTGATGCGTTTATAGAGCAGTGGATTCGTTATCCTGATGAAATAAAGAAGGTTCGGAACTTAGTTCTAGAAATGACCGGGACAGACATCTTCAAACATGCCAAAGTTATTCCTGATTTCTTGAAATAGGTACGTTCATATAGGTGCAAAAAACTCAAGCTAATACTAGGTATTGATGATGTGAGACTTCGCCTTTATCCGTAATACCATGCGATTCACAATGACTCACGCTTTCTTCAAACACGTCTACCGTATAAAACCATGGTTTTGCGATTTTACTAAGCTCTCTCGCCATATCACATTTACTACTTTTGCCCAAGTGCATTACGAACAATCCACCAGGCTTTAGTCGCTCGCGTGCTTGCCTAAAGACAGATTCATATACTCTCATGCATTCTTTTTGTTTAAGTTCAAGAAAACGCAAGGGTTGAGTTTTAAAATCCTTTCGCTCCCAACCGCAGAACCACAGACGAATCCAATTGGCCAAATAGAATCTCGTACTATCGAAAAATGGCGGTGAGGTTACTACAGCATCAAGATTGCTGATTTCTATTGGCCACCAAGAAGTCGCATCTTGTAAGTAAATCTTACCTTCGCGAAATTCTTCGGGATATTCGACTTCAAGGCTTCTTCTTACCTTAGTGTACAAATGGTCAATTAAAGAGCGATATTCATTTGGCCCACTTGGAGCGAAAGGCGTAACTGGGTGTGAACGTCGACTTAAGGCATATGGCCTGTTGCCATGAAGAATGTGTAAGAGACACGCGAGTACAAAATTCCATTCTACTGATGACGTCTTCTGCAGGGAGAAATAACGACGTGCCAGAAGGATCTCCTTGAATGTTTTTTCATTATAGAATTCATCTAAGGCATGGTTGAAATTGATTTGTTTGGCATCTTCGAACTCTGATTCCTTGACTGTTTCAGTTTCAATATAATCTTTTAAATCATTTAAAATTCGATTAACCTTGATACTATTAGGCTTGTTAACTTTAGCAATAGAGATGGCCAAAGCGGCTGGACTAATTTCAAACCCAAATGCTTGTCTACCTTGTAGACAAGCTTCAAACGGTATGGTTCCGACACCAGCGAATGGATCAAGTACTTTTCCGTTTTTGGGTACAAATGTGCTTATGAGAAAGTGTGCTATTGAGGGTTTCATTTTTCCTTGATACGAGCAAAGTGAGTGTAGCGGATGTCCCCAATTTCTTTTGTTATAAGGCGGGAATTTATATGGAAGATTATTCTTAAACTCATTCCAAGACTTGGGTGACTTGCCAATTGAGAAAGACACCCCAGCCGTAGATTTTGCTTGAGCACCCGTAAATTCAAGTATAAGAAGGGTTTCCCTCAAAACACCGCCATCACGTGACCTCCTGATGCGCAGCGTATGCGAGCCGATCTCTGAACAACCATGCCTTGAAGCAATTCTTGAGAGTAACCTATCAGTTTCAACGTGAATTCCGCTGTAGCGTGAATCTCCTATGTCAATAACAATTTTAGCTTCAGGAACTAAGTGCTTTGAGAGCGCTGAGAATATTTGGTCGAATTCTCTGAAGTATGATGCTATCATTTGTGGTATGCGTCGGTCATACGCAGACATTCTAATTCGCTCGACAACGTCTTTCACTTCGTCGGGATATGGCTTATCGCATTTTGCCTTGGTGACATCATTTATACCAGCAGTGAGTGACTTGGACCGCCATATGCTTAATTCATTAGAATTATTCAGCGCTCTGAGAAACCAAAGCTCCAGTTTGGTATTGCGGAAATAATTTGTGCCATTAAGATACGGTGGGCTCGTAATTACACATTCAATATGCAATTTGGGGTTCAGTGCAAGGGACCGTGCATCCTCAGCAACCAGTATCACCTGTCCGGACACTTGGTCAAGTTGTGCGACATCCCTTGCTATTTGTTCTAATCTGCGCGATACCTCCGAACGTATAGAGACTCTTGTTCGGCTTAGCTCGTTTTCCGTCTTATATCTAAGGTCGCCTCTCCTTATCATTAGTGAGGACGGTACCAAAGATGAGAGCACCGCTACTGTAAAAAACTGACCTAGTAAAGGCATCGTGGCAGACAAATCGTCCGCCAGCGTTCTAAGTCTCAAAATGTCTTCAAAGGTGTCGTCATCAAAGAATCGACTTTCGCGAAATGTCTCGAAGTAAGATTGTCTAAGATGTTCATCAGTTTTCTCCATTCCCAATCGAAATCTTAGTTGGAATGCTAGTTCGTCTAGTCTTTCGACGATTTCCTTTCGCCGTTTATTAGTCAACTGCAAAGCCCGATATTTGGCTTCTGTTACCATCTGGAAAACAGGATTCAACTCGCAGTAAAACCCATTTAATCCCATTGTCGCTACAGTGAGTGGTGTAGTTCCTATTCCGGCAAACGGGTCTAAAATCCTTTTTGCTTTAGGTGCATACACTTTTAATACCTCTCGAACAAAGGCCGGCGAGAAACCTTCCAAGAGTGGAAACCAACTATGTAGGATTTCTCCATTACCTGCTCGGTAAGTAGCGATAAGGGGGTCAGATAACAGGTCTCGGGCTTCAAATGAGTTACTATCAACTTGCTGTGAAGTCAGGTTATTGTTCAGAAGGCTTATACAAGCGCGATTGATAGAGAGCAAATTACTCTGGGCATATTCTTTCAGATCATCAAAAGAATTTATGCCTAGCAGTCGACGGATTTCCTCACTTGAAAGATGCCTGACTTTATCGTACAGGTCGCGTTCTTTGTTACCAAACGCAAGGCGAATGTGCCTTTGTGCCGATGGTGTAGCTGGATGATCAGGGAAATATATACTTTTGAATAGTTGTTTCATTTGTATGAAGTATATACCATTTTATGGTAGTGCTGTCAATACTCCTTTCTCAATCTTGTATAAAACTCAAATCCAGATTAAACACAAAGATGATGGGCTACTTTAACGATGGAATCATGCTTATTGACAAAGATACCCTAGCTAGTTAAAGTATCCAATAAATACACGCTAGCGAACGTTCTTACAAGGGTGAGGGAAGGAGGTGTCTCATATGCCTAAATATTGGTTAATTTCTACTACCCCTGAAAACTTCGAAATTGACAGGCAAAACAATTTTGCTATACAAGGTTTTCATCGTCGAATTAGAAGACTCGTTGAGAAAGTCAAACCCGGAGACAAATTTGTGATTTACGTTACTCGCCTTCAAAAGATAGGGGCTATTTGTGTGGCTACCTCTCCTCCATACTTTGATGATAAGAATAAAATATGGTCAGAAGAAGACGAAATCTGGCCTTATCGTTTCGAAACACACCCTTTGCTAACGCTCAGCGAGGAAGAATTGTTGGACGTCAAGAAGATCGTTTCTTCGCTAAGCTTTATTACAGCCAAGCAAAAGGCAACCAATTGGGGACTTGCCTTTCATCAAAGCTTACGAACAATACCGGAAGAAGATTTCGATTTGATCGAGTCAGAAATGCGCAAGAGAATCCTAATACCGACACCGCCACGGGAGGGTATTCTTAGCGAACAGGAAGCTAAGCAAGCTATCATGGAACTTCCACTTGAGAAGACCAGCCTACACGACCGTATCGGTGAAATGTTAGAAACAATTGGTAGTCGAATGGGATATAACGCGTATACCGGTCATAAGGTAACACCTGAGCATGCAGTTGAATTAGATGTTGCATGGCTGCGTGGGAAAAACCCAGAAGTAGCTATAGAAATTCAAATAGGTGGGAATATTATTGAGGCAAAGGATAAGCTTGCTCAAGCAAGAAAATTTAACTATCGCAAGGTCATTATGGTAATGGAAGAATCTCAGCTTGATCGCTTGAATGCCATCGTCAAATTTGACGAACTCATAGATTGGATGGATGCTTGGTCAATACAAGCTGTTTACAAGCTCTACACTGCAGGAATGTCTTTCTTAGATCTCTACGAGCGACTAACAGAATCTCGTTATAAGAAGAAGACCGAAGTAGAGGTTGTGATGGGATAAACAAATTGTTCCGTGCGTTTGTTTGATTCTTTGTTATCGATAGATTGTTTTTAAGCCAACAATAAGAGTATAGAGCTTAAGACTGTCCTCAAACCTCACTGGCGACCTGCGTATATCTCACTAGTCTATACCTCCCTTGTTTTTTAATTAACATCGTGTTGCGCGGAATATATTCGTCGTTTTAATGCGGCTTGCAATTTGCTTGGTTTTCATCGTTGACTATACGAGTGAATTATGTTAAATATAAGCAAAAAGCTGGAGATCGTGATTTGTTTTTTTCGCACATCACTTTAGCTGGCTTATTAGGCATCATTCTTCTTGTAACTGGGGCTATCTACCGCTATCGAGTTAAAAAATATCAACTCGACCAGGGCAACTTTCTTAATTTGATTGGATCAAGCTTCGTTACTGCTCTTGCCGTTGTATATATGTTCGGCTCTATCGACTTCTTCTTTTACAAGGCCGTGATACTTGGCTTTGATGTTGACGACTTAAAGATAGCGGCCTTAGTCGGTTCGCTAATTTTTGGATATCTAGCGGTTCATCGGTTCGCAGATTTCTTGCGAAACAATGGTCGGAATTCTGGATGAGTGACTGGAGTGCAAAATTATCGATAGATTAGTAACAGGAGAAGGTAGGAGGCATTTATGGCTAGATTAGCTATTATTGTAGGTGGATGTGTGTTAATAGCGGCTGGAATCGTTGTCCTATTTCCCGAATTCAATTGGCAAGGCGCGATATTCCTTTTTGCTGTTGGTGTCGGGTTGTTACTGTTTGCGTTTAAGGGTAGTTAATAACTTTCATCAGGTCAAATTGCATCAGAATCGTTTAAATGAATCAACCTTGACCGTCCAGAAACTTTTTCCATATTTAAAGGACTGCATTCCCTATGCATCTCTCTAATTACCTTAGCGTTAACATGATGGTATATCTTCAAAGTAATAGTAACATCCGCATGCCCAAGCATCTCGCTCACCGCTTTTATGTCTCCACCTCGTGATAATGTATACGTCGCAAAGTAATGTCGTAACTGATGCGGTGTAATATGTTCAACGCCGGCGCGCTTGCTCAACTCCCGAAGTCTTTTCTCAAAAAAGGTTCGGTTACGATAAGA
>Ga0180939_131_pt1 | contig 9265 bp, 10 predicted proteins | sample Deesub1362A_J573_FD_124188 | JGI IMG/M metagenome (GOLD analysis project Ga0180939, IMG submission 124188) | Archaeoglobus sp. JdFR-40
CTACACACCCTCAGAATTACTAAAATCGAACATCGACAGGAGCATATACCTCTCAAAAAGGAACAAAAACACATTGAGAGCCAAACTTATTCTGCCTGAAGTTAAAGAAACCCACTTCCAGTTCAATTTCAACCTCATGAGTCCAAAACCTTATATTTTCTATTAGTCCACCAATGGCTGTGAGAGAAGCAATAAGAATGATGTTAAAAAAGTTTGAAGAGGAGAGGAAGAAAGTTTCAGGTGAACTGATTGAGAGGCTAAATGTAGTCTAAATCCGATTCAGAACCAATCATCGATTCGTATCCTGTTATATATGCTTCCTTCTCTTTCACATCGAATTTAAATGTGGGAAGCCATCTCCATCCCTTATAAAGGTCAAAGGGTGTATATGGTTCGGGAAGGCTATCTATTAGCTTAATCCACCCTGTGCTGTTATAACCAACCCATACCGCTATTTGGGATGACTGTATCGCCATTTCAGATGGTAGGATGACCCCTTCATCACTCTCAATTCTTGGAATCACAAAGTCTTCAGGAATCCTGTTCTCATCGATATCATCAAGGAGAGTATAGGTTACAACGGTGTTAAATGTTGCAAAATCATCACCTTCTTGGTCCCATAACATTGTGGAATTAATCTCCCTGAGAAAGTGTGTAAAGGAAAGGATGAAAGGGAATTGATAATCAACCTCCAAAATCGTGCCTTCTTTCTTCATCAGAGCATAGACTGGTAAACTGCTGTTATCACTCTGATTCCTCCTGTCGGTAACATTCATCTGAAGAGGGAGCTGAGAAGCAAGCCACCACACTTGAAAGCCCTTCTTATCAGAGTTCTCCACTGAAATTGTATTGTTCACAAACTCCTGAATTCTGTCGGATGTCCAGCGGTAAACTTGGTATTGCATATATAGGTCAACATAGCTCTCATCTATTTCTTGGCTTTCAAAAATCCATTCTGGAACTGGCAGTAGGTTGTAGTCAAGGATTTCAGCCTTAGAATAAATCTTCGTATTCTCTCCCCACTCTGGAGTTTCACCTTCTTTATAAAATTCCACCGTTATATTCCCAACATGATATTTCCTTGTAACAGTGTGATTGAAAACAGAGATGTTATCATAGATTTCAAGCTCATACTTCATCTTCCCAGTTTCATAGCTCCATAGGTATTGCGAAAAATCACTCTCCTGAGATGTATAACCTGAGACGGCAAAAGAGGATGTTTCGTTGAAATCCACCAGGCTATTAGCATATTCGTTTTTCTCAATAACTTTTCCCTCTACTTTCAAATAAACTGGAGATGATCCATTATAAAAGATAATCTGCATTGGGAAGGTATGTTTCGCTTTTTCGAAAGTTATGGTTTTGTAATCAAAGTCAGCTCCACCCGTGTATTTCCAATCCCAGTTAATGCATGTCCCGTTTTCCCAATCACTGCAATAATTCTCTTTTGTGATGGTTATCGTGATTTTTGCTAACGGTCCGTATCCTTTGTAATATCCACCCGTGAACACATGAACTCCCTCACCCAAACTCTTTGATTCAGAACTGGAGTAGTATTTCTTGCCATCAATACTAACGCCAAAGCTGTAAGATATGCTCGCCGATTTCCCCTGAATATCAAGATCACAATCAGCAATCCCCTTAACTACGCTTGTAGAAACCACATGCTTTTCCTGTCCTATGGTTATGTTTGCAGAGGGAGTATAAGGCACATCAAAGAATGCAGGAGTAAAAAGGCAGTAAGTTAAGTTTAAAGTTTTATTCTTGTAACCCTCCAAATCCTCATCAAAAACAAATGGGTTGAGGGTGTAGCTAACACACGATCTGTTGGATCCGTTAAGCACATACTCAGCCCCGAAAATTCCAGATAGATTCTCGAGAACCTGATATTGCTTGGGTCTGATCTCCCTTGCACTTAGGCTTAATCCTTTTAGAACCAAATCCTCGAATCTCTCTCCCTCTTCATCCTGAATTATGAAGGGCAAAAGGTCTGATGTGATGAGGATCTCATTATTAAGCTGAAATCTATCATCTAAGGAGTGGTTCATCAGTATCGTTAAATCAGCAGTATAATTTGTTTCATTTATGAAAACAGAGTAATTTACTTTTCCTGTTATGTTCGCACTCTCGAGTAAATATACCGTTATACTGTAATCTTCGAGCCACTCATGAATCTCCCCTAACGCCCAGCCAAGAGCTATGAGGAAAAAAATAAGGAAAAATAAAGCTCTGATAGCTTTCATTCTCCTTTCTCCTTATCTCCTCCCTTGATTCTACGAGTTTTTTTAACTTTTATTTTCTTTCTCGTTTTCTTTCTCTCTTTCTTTTTCGGTTTTTCCTTCTTGCTGGTATTCTCTGTCCCCGTTATGATGTGGTAGAAAAAGCCGGCGAGCAAAGCCTCAAATTTTATCGTTTTAGCAGGATATATGGCTCCAAAAATCGATATGCCAGCAACCACCATTGCTATAATCATTACTGGTATGCTCCCTGATCTTGAACCCATCCATGCAAATAAAAGAGCTGAGAACAAGTATATGAGATGTCTTAGTGTTAATTTACCCCAGACTCTCTCTGAAAGTAAACCAGGATCATCTATTTCGATGACATCCATATTTCTCGCTTCAAATCCTCCACCTATCTTAGACATAGTTAAACCCCCTTTAAGTCTCCTGTTTACTAACAACCGATTCTGTTTGCTTCACCCTCCTTTGTATCTCGACAACATTCGTGCTGAATACCTCGTATTCCTCCTGTGTTGGAACAACCTGAATCATTATTCTCTTGTTTCCTGCTTTCATCAGTCCTGAGCCAACGGGAGAGTCTATGAGAGTATTTGCCTCAATTGGAGACAGCTTGTATATTTTTGTGAGAATGTCAATCCCCTCCTTCTCCTGTCTGAGCAGTAAGGCACTTGATGCCTGCTCGAGAATGGTTCTCCCCTGGGGAGTGGAGGCTATATCCTCAGCCCTCTGAGTGATATACAGAAAGTTGAGGTAGTATTTTCTCCCTCTTCTCGATATGTTCTCAAAGAGCTGTAAGACCGAGGGTGTTTCCATAAAGAGCCAAGCTTCATCAGTAAAGAATATTGATTTTGAGGCTCTTCTTAATAGTCTATTGTATGCGTAGGCTGATAAGAAGGCACTGATCAAAATTTTGAGTCTTCTGCTTCTCACTTCTCTCAATCCAAATATAACAGAGCCATCTATTCTCGGAGGTTTTCCTTCATAAACATATAAATCAGGAGGAGCAACAGCACCCTCAAAGTAAATCTTGAGGTTAGGGTCTCTTATCTTCTCTACAAATTCAACCATATTCTCAACTCTATCCTGATTCAGGAACAGCTCTGCCCTCAACGAACCGTGCAGGTGTTGAGGGACAGCATACAAATCAGCAAGAATNTCAGCAACCTGTCCTATTTCGAGAACGCTCTCCTCACCCTCACTTGCTTTCATAAGCTTGATTGGGTCGAGCCCGAGTTTCTGTCCCTCTTCAACGATAACTGTGTTAATTCCGAGATAGCTCCTTATGTCATCCGTGACATATTCGTTTTCTGGATCGATTCCCACAACCACTATGTCCTTGTGCTTCTGCATCATTCGATTAAGGTAAATTTTTGCTGTCATCGACTTTCCAGCTCCAGAGACACCAAGAATGACGAAGTTGTAGTTATGTCTTGAGTAAATGTCGAATTCAACTGGATTCCCTGTTCCTGACAACCCGAGAAATATTCCCTCCTCATCCCTCAAATCCTCACTGATAAGGGGGAAGAAAGGTCTAATTGAGAGCGTATCAGTATATTTTTTCTCAAGAGTAAAGAGATCACCAATGAACGATGTTTTCAGCTCATACAAATCCTTCTGGTAGAAATACGGAGCGTGAACTTCCACACCGTAGGTTTTGAGTATATCAGAAAGTGTATTAGTCTTGTTGTCCAGCTCTTCAATGTCTTTTCCATAAACCACGAACAAAAGATTGAAGCTCATGAGGTCTGAACCACCAGCAATTCTTCTGCTAAGCTCCACCAAAGAATAGTACTCTTTTTCGCCCTTGGTATCCGATACAAGAGACGCTTTTCTCCTTTTAGCTCTATCAACAATATCTATTGCCTTGTTCATGGGGAGTGTTTCCCAGAAAATGGCGATCTCAGAAGCTACACCATAAACAGAATACAGAAAACCTTCGGGAATCAATTGTGGATAACGGTAGGCTACAAGCACTCTCGCAAGAGAGCCGTCCTCAAAGACAATCCTGTTAAAATAATTCTTTACAACTCTTTTTCGAGTGTTTAAGGGTGAATCAATTTTCTTTGCATTGAATAATGAGAAATCCTGTTTTGGTGTCCTCAGGTAAAATCTTTTCTCGATTATATCAAGATCGTAATCAAATACTCTATATCTCCCTGGTTTTATTGTGATTAAAAGAAGTCCCGATGAATTCGTTGAAAATAAAGCCTGAAAATCTCTTAATATTTGATCTCTCTCGATAAAATTTTGAACTGTGTAGGGGTATCCATCCAACTCATACCAAAACTCCTGTTTCCTTTTCCTCTCTTTCTTTTTCTCTTTCTTTTTCTTTTTCTCCTTTGAAATCTCAGATATATCAATTGGAGAAGCGGATTCTACAAAAGTTGTTTCTTCAACCTTTTCCTCCTCATCCTCTTCTTTTTTTCTTTTATTCCGGCTTTTTTTCTTAAAAAACACTTTTTATCCCTCCAGAATTTTATCTATTTCCGATTTTGGAATTCTATACCCTCTCCCACCCGGAAGCTCTATTGATGAGATTTTACCCTCCTTGCACCATCTTTGAACAGTCCTCTCGGTAACTCTGAGAATTTCTGCAACCTCTTTTGTCGTTAACAAGTCCTTACTGTCTGTCATGCTTCACCCCTAATTTCGTTAATTTCGCAAATATTAAAAACTTTATGTTTTACATCTTCATAAATTAAACATATATTTTAGCACATTAGGAGGATGAGTAAAACGATGAGTAAAGAAATCAAAAGACTAAAAAAGCCAGTAAAGATTAANCGAAAAATCTATTCTGAGAACAAACCAAACCTAAAACCAAACCTAAGAACCAGAATAAAAATGNCAATAATATTCTATTCCTCTCTAATTGGGCTTACAATTTCCTTNGGGAGCTTTTTTACAGTCTTTACAACCTTCATGGTGGCTTACAATACCCCTGAGAAAAAAGTCATAGTTGACATAAATTCGGTAGGTGAAGCCAATTTGGAATATAAGTTACTGTTATTTTCCACCCCTTTTGTTATCTTTTTTGGTATATATTCTCTCATTTTGCTAATTAGAGAGAAGAACAGGGTAAAAAGTGCTATCAGAACAAAAGTCGGCGAAATTAACCAAAATAACTCTTCCTATCATTTCTCCCCGAATGAGAAATTGATAGGAGGTAGGTAAAATGAAAAAAAAGGTAGATACGCTATTTGACAAAATATCTAATATAAGAAATGAACTGAAAACCTACTTTCTTGAGAGAGATGAAGAGGTTGATTGCTTGTTAACCGCTCTTCTGTCTAAAAATCATGCTCTCCTGCTTGGTGCCCCTGGAACTTCAAAATCATATTTGACGAGATGTTTAACCTTGCACATTCAAGGAGCTAACTACTTTGAAATATTGCTTACCAAGTTTACAACCCCTGAAGAGATTTTCGGAGCTTTCGACATACAGGAGCTAAAGAACGGAAGGTATGTTAGAAAAATTGATGGCAAGCTCCCTACAGCACACATCGGTTTTGTAGATGAGATATTCAAGGCTTCATCTTCCATACTAAACTCATTACTTACGATAATCAACGAGAGGATCTTCCACAACGATAAACCANTTCAGACTCCCTTAANCTCACTATTCACAGCAAGCAACGAACTCCCAGAAGACAGCGAGCTTAACGCCCTATACGACAGGCTTCTTATCAGAAAAACGGTAGAATACATCAAACTCAACAAAAATCTCGTAAAACTACTCATGCTTAGCGAATACTCACCAAAAACAAAAATCACACTCTCAGAATTGCAGGAGATTTTAAAGGCGGTTGAAAAGGTTGATGTATCCAATATAATCGACCCTCTACTTAATATAAGAAGCAAACTGAAAGAAGAGGGAATACAAGTCAGTGATAGACGACTAAGAAGCTCCATATCTGTTATCAAAGCCTATGCATTCTTAAACAGTAAAACCGTAGCAACCGAAGACGACCTTGAAATTCTGCAATATGTTTTCTGGGAGGATCCAGAACAAATCAACAAAGTAAGCGAGATTACACTAAAGGTTTCCAACCCATACACACGGAAAGCCTCGCAACTGATGGGAGTGATTGAAGACCTCAGAAAGGACATTGAAGCCCTATCAAAGACCGGGGAGGTAACTCAAGAGCTAATGAAAAAGTATTCTGAGATTGTAAAAGTTTACAAAGAGTTGAACAAGAAGATAGATGAGGCTAAGAAGCTAAATAAGAATGTAGAACCCCTCTTAAAAGTGAAATCAGCGACAGCAGAGCTAAAAGAATTCGTAGAAAAAGAGGTATTGGGTATCGAGGTTTAATATGTGGTGACATTTATGGCTTTAACTAAATTAACTAAAAAAGATGTTCTCAATTTCTTTACAACAGGTAATAGCACATACACCGTTGAACACGATTCATTTAGTAAATACATCTTCGGTGAGATGGAAGAAAAATATCCCAGACTCCATAGACTGCAAAAGAAAAAAGCAGATTTTAAACCACTTCCAGCATTAGTTTTCGATACATTCAATCTGTTCTATCAGCAAAACCCAGAATTCCTTGATGACTCTGAAATCCACCCTGAATACTTGGTGAACAAGGAAATATTACAGAAAGCGATGAAGACAGAAGCATATGAACAGCTCAAAATGATAACTACAACGGACGAACTTAACAGCACAGTTGCGACAATAGGATTCTCAGATACACTCTTCGAGCTGATAGACAAGATAGAGAAAGAAAACAAGAAAATAAGAGACTTGGCAGAGCAACTTGAGAAACTAAGACTCCAACAGCTCCAGAAACTCCAACAAAAGGAAATAGAGAATCAAAATCAGAATCTAAATCAAATACAGAATCAAGAAAAAAATCAAGACCAAATACAAAAGATTGAATCCGAGATACAGGCACTAACAGAGAAACTAAACAAGAGCATCAATAAATGCAAACGAAACATCCGAATGATTAACATCGTAAAAGCAATGGAAAAGGCACTAAATGATGTCAAGGATGTGATCGAAAACCTATCTTATTTTGGATATGGAACATCTTCTGGAGAACCAACTTTTGTGGATCCAGAGGAGAGAATAAAACTCGCAAAAGAGCTAACAAATAACAGAAAACTCATGGAGATCGCTAAGGAACTCGGAAGAATAAAGAGAATTTTTGCAAGCGTAAAGAAGGAGAAGATAAAGCAACCAGTAAGCGAGATTTATGACATCACCCTATCTGACAACATATCAAGAGTCACATCAAGTGAAGTCCTGAAACTTGTAAGTGAAGAACTTGAGTTGATTTTCTACAAGGACTTCCTTGAAAAGAAATTGGCAACATACAACCTCAAAGATACAGATAAACTCGGAAAAGCAGATTTCTGTATCTGTCTTGATCTCTCAGGGAGTATGTCAGGAAGTAAGGAGATATGGGCAAAAGCACTATGCCTCGCACTCATGCAAATGGCTTTGAAGGAAAACAGAAACTTTGTTGTTATCCCGTTTAGCAATGATGCCTTACCACCGATCAGATTCAACAACAAGATAAAAACGGATGACATCCTAAAACTTGCATCGATTTTCATCGGAGGGGGGACAAACTTCGAAAAACCACTAAGAAAGGCTATCGAGGAAATGCAAAACCTCGAAAGAGCGGATATTGTCTTCATAACTGATGGAGAATGCTCAATAAGTCAACAATTCCTCAATGAATTCCTCTATGCTAAGAATAAGCATGGTTTCAGGGTATTATCACTATATATCGGAAATATAATAAACACTCTCCAGCTGTTCAGCGATAAAGTCGTCGCAATACAGGATATAGTTGCCGGCACATGGGATGTCGCAAAAGCTCTGGGGGGATAGAATGGAGATAGAAATACCCAAAAAAACTTTTGAAAAAGTAGAGGAGAAACTAAGGGGCTACTTTACCCCAGAGGAAATAATCAAATCAATTAAGGTAAAGATGAGAATCCTCGAGAAAATACAGGATGAACTTCATGAGCAGGATTTTGAGGCACTAAGCGTACTTAGTGAAACGATCCCAGCAATAGAGAGATACATAAAATATCACAAAATAAGATATTTCGAGGTTCTTGCACTAATTGACGCCAATGAAACAACACATGAGATGGTGGAGTGCTACTGTAAAGGGATTGCCAAACACCTTAACTGGGCATCCTAACACCAGGTCCATAATTCAACACCCAAACCCTAACTCTAATATTTCATTTTCGTAAAATATTTATTACATACATTTTTTCTTTCACCAACCGCCATGAGGTGAAAGAAAAATGGATGAGATCAAAGAGATTCCGTCAGACTTCCACATCCCTATCGGCGGACACAGTGGTTACGGAGCAGGCAAAGTAATATTCGACAAAATCCCCAATGCAAAGAGGGTCTGGGTGGTAACACCATTCATAGACAAACAGGCTGGCAAACTCTTGGCTGAAGTCAAGGAAAAAGGAACTGATGTCAAGATAATCACCGCTTGGCATGAGGAAAACATACCAGCTCTAAAGCATTTCCTACGAAAAGTATCTCTAAAAACAAGCAGAAGAGCAGTCCCAAGACTGGTTTTAAAATCCATAGGGTTGCTATTAATATTTGCATCAATCTACGGATTCTTTTTCATCGAAGAAATCCTAATCACAGGCATCATCTTTGGAATAGGAATAGGTTTAGCTCCCGGTAACTCAGACAGAGACATTTATGAATTCGACTTTGAGGCTATTAGGCTATATCAGTTAACAGACGACATCAACATCAAATATGTCCTGATTGACAATGTTCTCTATACAGGAAACAACAAGCTCGCACATGAATTCATAGATAGAAGATTTGACAACATACAAGCCACAATCAACAGAAACGAGATAGCAAACTTTGAAATGAACTTCACGAATAATTTCAGAAATCTATATGATTTCTCAAAGAGACTGCCAGTAATAGAGACCCTTTTAACTTCATAATTTTTTGGGTGATTCTCTATTCAATTTTCGCACTCAATTTCTGCACCTAAATTACTATA
>Ga0180939_159_pt1 | contig 6370 bp, 8 predicted proteins | sample Deesub1362A_J573_FD_124188 | JGI IMG/M metagenome (GOLD analysis project Ga0180939, IMG submission 124188) | Archaeoglobus sp. JdFR-40
CCCATCGTGTAGTGAGCGACCGGCTTGACCGGTATCGGCTCCTCGACGGGATCAACTCCAGCAAACTTTATTGCCGCGTCCCTTATTAGTGGAAGTCTCTCCTCTATCTTCTCCTCGCCAAGGTGTCTCAGGTCAAGAGCTATGTAGGGCCCATAATCCCCTTCAAGCCCTCTTCCCTCCAATATCTCCGTCCACATAGCCCTTGACACTATATCTCTCGGACCGAGTTCCATCTTCTCAGGGGCATACTTTTTCATGAACCTCTCACCATCTTTGTTCAGAAGATATCCCTCACCCCTGCACCCCTCGGTCATCAGAATTCCGGAAGGAATTAATCCAGTAGGATGAAACTGAACGAATTCCATGTCTTTGAGCGGAATTCCATTGCGGTAGGCGATGGCCATGCCATCCCCCGTGACCTGATGGCTGTATGTGGTAAACCCATACAGCCTCCCGGCTCCACCAGTTGCGAATACTACAGATTTGGCTTCGAAAAATACAAGGTTTCCTGTTTTCAGTTCAACTGCTGAAACTCCTTGAACTGTGTTTTCTTCAATTATAAGGTTGGTGATGAGGTATTCCGGATATATTTCGATGTTGTCGTATTTAAGCATCCTTTCGTAGAGCGTATGTACCTCATGAAACCCTGTCCTGTCCTTCGCAAAGGTTGCTCTGTTAAAGCTATGCCCACCAAAAGGTCTCTGGGCTATTGTTCCGTCTTCATTTCTGCTCCAAGGACAACCCCAGTTGTCGAGTCTCAGTATCTCCTTTGGACATTCTCTGACGAAGAATTCGACAGCATCTTGATCTGCGAGAAAATCACTGCCCTTGACTGTATCCCAGGCATGTAAATCGAAGCTATCCCCATCCCTAAGTACAGCAGCTGTTCCACCCTCCGCACACACGCTGTGGCACCTGATCGGATAGGTTTTTGCAATGATTGCAATTGATAGTCTGCTATTCTTCTCCGCTGCTGCAATTGCTGCCCTCATTCCGGCAAGTCCTGCACCAACAATGACAATGTCGTGCTGCACTCTCACGCTATCACCTGAACCGAAAGTATGATTGCTACAATCCTTTTTTAAATTTACCACTTACCTTTTTCGGCATCTAAAAATAACTTTGTATTCCTTAGTACATGCTCGCAATCAGCAGAGAACAAACATTTTAATAAACTCAATATTAAACTCAATCCAATGCCACTGCTTGAAATCATAGACCTGCACAAGAGGTTCAACGACCTTCACGTACTGCGCGGGATCAATATGAGTGTTAAAAAGGGAGAAGTTGTTGTGATCATTGGCCCTTCAGGAAGTGGCAAATCCACGCTTCTAAGGTGTATAAACAGACTTGAGGAGCCAACCTCCGGAAAAATAATTCTGGATGGAATTGAAATTACCGACAGTAAGGTTGACATCAACAAGATAAGGCAGCGGATCGGAATCGTCTTTCAGCAATTCAACCTCTTTCCACATTTAACGGCTCTGCAGAATATAACACTCGCCCCAATCAAAATAAAGAAGATGAATAAAAGAGATGCTGAGGAACTGGCGATGAAGTTGCTTGAAAAGGTCGGGCTTGCTGACAAGGCAGATTACTATCCAGCCCAGCTAAGTGGTGGTCAGCAGCAGAGAGTCGCAATCGCGAGGGCTTTAGCCATGAATCCTGAGGTAATGCTCTTCGATGAAGTTACNTCCGCTCTTGACCCCGAACTTGTTAAGGAGGTTCTTGACGTCATGAAAAACCTCGCCAGAGATGGTATGACGATGCTTGTGGTAACGCATGAAATGGGTTTTGCGCGAGAAGTGGGGGATAGAGTCATCTTTATGGATGGCGGAGTTATAGTTGAAGAGGGGGCTCCAGAAAAGGTTTTCTCCGATCCTGAGCATGAGAGGACGAGGAAGTTTCTGAGTATGATTCTTTAGTTTTCCTCTCCCTGTGTCAACCAATTGTAGTTTGTTCAAAAAAGTCCAAAAACTAAAAATATGGTTCTGCTAACAATATGATAGGTGGTCACCATTAGCTGGCAGATCGTTCTCGCAGTAATAGGTGTGATTGTAGGGTTTGTTGTTACAGACAGAATTCTCGAAAAAAGGGGTTACGGTGTCAAGGGCAAAGCATCCAACGTGAGTATTGACAATCTGGCTGAATTTTTGAGAGAGAAGTATCTGGTGAATGTAGCCATTGTAAGCGAAGAAAACAAAATTGCGATTGGTGTTGATGACTTTGAAATTGACGAAATGAGGACAGCACTTGAAGTTTCACGGAGCGATGAAATCCTGCGCATCTCCAATAGCGACTATAAGTATGCAGTCAAAAGGGGAAANGTGTTTATATACTTGCACGGTAAATTCATTTCGCTTGAAGANTTCTCTCAAGTCTGGACGATAGTGCAGAACGCGTTGAGGGGGGTGAGAACTTGATTCTTTTCCTTATCGCACTGCTTTCAGCAACTACTGCTGTTCAGGGGGACGTGATTAACCTAACACTAACCGAACCTGCCCAAGTTGTTCTTGACGAGTGTATGTATTTTGAGAACACTTTGACGAGCACCGCAAACCTCTCGGCAGGAGAGTATGCGATAAAGGTAACCCATTCGTGCTATGGTTCCTATTTCATAGAGATTAAGAGTGCCAAAGGCTTGGAGACGATTCAGGTGAAAGTAGAAAAGGATAATGAGCCCGAAAACTCTCTTGTGGAGTTGGATAACCAAATTCTCAACCTGAAAAAGGAGATTTTACAGCTTGAGAATAGGAACAGCTACTTGCAAAATCTCGTAGAGACGCTTAACAGTATCAATGTGGAGCTTTACGACAGGATAAAGGAGTATGTTGAGAAGAACAGAGACCTTAAGAGTCAGGTAAGTAAACTCAGTCTTATGGCAGAAAACTGCTCTAAGGTCGTGGAGAACCTCAAAGGACTATTAAAAAGTAAAAATGAAACAATAACTGTTCTTGAAAGTGAGAACGTGCAGCTTAAGGCGCGGATTAGTTCACTCAATCAAAGTTTAACAGCAGCAAGCTCTTACTCTGAAATATTCCGCACTCTGTTCTTCACGACCCTTGCGTTCTTAGTAGGATCGCTGTTTGCAATACTCAGGAGGTGACCATGGAAATTTTTGTGATCGGAAGCGCCGGCAGTGGTAAGAGCACATTTGTCAAAAATTTCTCAGAGTTTCTATGGGAGAAGGGTTACAAGGTTAGCTGTGTGAACCTCGATCCGGCGAGCGATCCTATTTTTGATGCTGAGGCTAACATAAGGGACTACGTAAGAGTAGAGGACGTTATGGTAAACTATGGTCTCGGAGTCAATGGAGCATTGCTGAAATCTGTGGAACTTGGGCTTAAATTTGCCGAAAAGTTGAAGAAAGAGGCAGACTACGTTCTGTATGACACGCCAGGTCAGATGGAGGTGTTCATATTCTCTGAAGAGGGTAGAAAATTTGTCGAAAAACTTTCTGGGTCTTTTACCGCTGCCATCTTCCTTATGGATTTAACACTCGTCCGGGATGCTGAGAGCTTTCTTTCTGCTGTTTTGCAGGATGTTATTGTCTCTTTAAGACTTTCCTTACCAACTCTCACTGCCTTCACCAAGGTAGATGTGGCCGATCCCGACATTAACGCGATGGTGGATGAGATATTTAAAAAGGAGGGTGTTCTCGCGGAGCTGCTTGAGAAAATAGTGGAGTTCATCGAGTACACCACAATACCCTACAGAGCAATCAAAGTGTCGAATATTAAAAAAACGGGTTATGAAGAGCTCTTTTCTGCAATTAATGAGCTCTTCTGTGCCTGTGGGGATATAAGCTAACTACTCTTCAGGGATGTCCACTTTGCCTTCATCAATTTCCTTTGTTAGCTCTTTTGGATGTTTCCCCTCCACCGTGATCCCCATGGAGTTGCACGTTCCAAGAACCTCTTTGACAACCTCCTTCAAAGTATACGAGAGGGACTGCTGCTTCTTGATTCTCGCAATACTCAAAAGCTGCTCCATTGTAAGATTGCCAACAAACTCTCTTCCCGGACTTGTTGCACCCTTCTCAATTCCAAGTTCTCTTTTGATCAGTGCTGAGACAGGCGGTATTCCTACCNCTATGTCAAATGACCTGTCGTCGTGGACTATTATCTTCACCGGAACGTTCAGTCCCTCGTAGTCCTTCGTCGCCTCATTTATTCTATCCACTACCTCCTTGACATTCAGTCCGAGTGGACCGATCGCTGGACCAAGAGGTGGACCCGGAGAAGCCTGACCACCGGGAACCAAAACTTCAACTACTTGCATTTTATCTACACCTCCTCCTTTTTGTCAATCACTCTAACATGATCTGCCTTGACAGTTACAGGGATCGGAACGACAGCCTCAAGAAGTTCGACCGTTATTTCATTCTTTGCCTCATCAACACGCTTCACAATGGCAAGTTCACCTTTAAACGGACCTGAGATAACTTCAATTGTGTCTCCTTCCCTGATCTGCTCTGCAGCTTTCTTCGGCGTTAGAAAATGTTCAATTTCCGTGAAGTTTATCTCTCCTTTAACAACACCCCTCACGTGAGGCANCCCCCTGATTGTCTTGAGGACATCATCAGGGGTTTCAGCCTCCACAATAACATAACCTCTCAGCTCCTTTGGGGCTAAAATTGAATAAACACCAAGTTTGTGCTTTTTAGCNGCCATTTCCATAAGATTGGCGACAACTCTCTCCTGATTAGCTGTTGTTTTGATAGCAAAATACTTGCTCATTTCAGAGCACCCGGCAGAATCTCCATCAATATGTAGATTGCAAAACCTATAAACCCGACGACAAACATTACAGCCAGAGCTACCTTCGCAGTCATTGAGAACTCTTCCCAGTCTGGCTTTCTCGCCATTTTCAGAACGTTGAAGTATTCCTTGAGCTTATTCTGAATATCGCTGATCTGCATGCAACTTTTATCTTCGGCTGGTTTATTAAGCTTTACCGCACGAAGTCTATACCATACTTTCTTGTTACGGGATACCCCTTCCTACCCAGAATCTGCGGACTTTTCACACCCGTTACGATTATCAGAGTTCTCATAGTGTTCTCAAGCTCCGGATCAATCATCGCACCCCAGATTATCCTCGCATCTGGGTCAACTTTGCTGTAAATTTCTTCGATTACNCTCTCAGCTTCCTCAATTGTCATGTCAGGTCCGCCTGTAACATTAACTAGCGCTGCCTTAGCCCCAGAAACGTCCACATCCAGTAACGGGCTCTTCAAAGCTTTTCTGACTGATTCAGATGCCTTATCCTCACCACTTGCCTCTCCGAGACCAATCATTGCGACTCCACCCTTCTCCATAACCGTTCTGACATCGGCGAAGTCCAGATTTATAAGGGCTGGCTTTGTTATGAGCTCGGTTATACCCTTAACTGCCCTCATCAGAATCTCATCCGCAACCTTGAAGGCAAGCTGCATCGGATAGTTCGGCACAACCTCAAGTAACCTGTCATTCGGGATTACGATTACAGTGTCTGCTACTTCTCTCAACCTCTCAAGGCCAGCTTCAGCGTTAGACCTTCTAACAGCACCTTCTGCCGAGAAGGGGAAGGTTACTACAGATATTGTCAGTGCACCAGCCTCCTGAGCAGCTTCGGCGATTACAGGAGCAGCCCCCGTTCCCGTTCCTCCTCCAAGTCCACAAGTTACGAAAACCATGTCCGAGCCTTCAACAAGCTTCTTGATCTCTTCCTCACTCTCCCTTGCAGCTTCCTCACCTACCTGAGGAAGGCTGCCTGCCCCCAATCCTCTCGTTCTCCTCTTTCCAATCAATATCCTCTTGTTTGCTTTGGTGTAGTATAGGTGTTGAACATCAGTGTTTATCGCAATGAGCTCGGCACCCTCTATTCCCTCCTCAAACATCCTCGATATCGTGTTGCAGCCACCACCACCAACACCGATTACTTTGATAACAGTCCTCAGCTCATGCAGTGTTTGCAGAATTTCATCTTCAACATCTTCAACTCCTCGCCCCTCTATTCTTTCCCTCTTCTCTCTCTCAGCTCTTGCAAGAGCTTCCTCCACAATAGATTTCATGAACATCCCCCATTACTTTTTCAATTATCCATGCAGATAGTATATAAATTCTTTGTTCTGCTCGCGCTTTCCGTCATTTCCATTGGAGCCATTACCCTTATAACTCCCCTTTAACAACATTGGTCAATGATTGAAAAGATAACTGATGGGATTTACAGAGTGGAGGTGCCCCTCCCTCGAAACCCTCTGAAATACACAAACTCCTATCTTGTTAGAGGAGACAAGGAATCGCTGATTGTGGATACAGGTATGAACAGGGAAGAATGTTACAAAGCTCTAAGTTCTGCATTGAAGAGGCTGGAAGTCTCAAACCCAA
>Ga0180939_118_pt1 | contig 5902 bp, 5 predicted proteins | sample Deesub1362A_J573_FD_124188 | JGI IMG/M metagenome (GOLD analysis project Ga0180939, IMG submission 124188) | Archaeoglobus sp. JdFR-40
ATCCCCTTTGGGACACTCGCGGGTTTATTCTATACGGTTCTGTACGGACTTCCATTCGGTTCGGTAGCCGGATTGCTCGCGGGAGTCTTCTTTGGCGGACTCATGTCGCTCATCCTGGGCTCCTTGCACATCCGGTCGGTCGGGCGAGTTCAATCAGAAAGAGCTGGAGGTGCGTTGGGCGTTCACCACGTGCGGAGTATTGAACTGGCGCTTCCGTACGATGAGGCGTTCGATCTCTGCATCGAGTCCCTTAGATCGATCAGGAAGTGCAGGATTCAGGAGGAAGATCGTTTGCGGGGCAAGATCGTCGCNAGAACNGGGANTACTTGGAAGACTTGGGGAGACGTAATTACGTTCGAACTGCGCAGAATAGAAGGTAATAGAACGCTGGTTACGGTGTCGAGCCGGCCGGTCGTGCGGACGACNCTGGTCGATTACGGTAAAAATCTGGAAAACGTGGAGAGGATATGTTCCTTTCTGAAAGAGAGGCGGAACGGCGTGTAGGTGAAAGTTTTTACTGTGTTGAAATCAGACCAAAGTGGGATTGAAAGTTCGTCCGTTTCGTCTCCCCAAGCTTCTCTGAGTATTTGTTGAAATCAGACCTGGGATTGAAAGGACTCAAAATCNAGGTGAAATAATATATACTTCGGAAGTGAATTATGGCTAAGAGGAAGAAGAGGTTGAAGAAGGGGATGGAAAGCCTCCTTGATGTGATAGCCGAGCACGAGGAGAAGAGGAGGAAAGCCATTGAGGATGGTGACCTGTTACTGAAGGAATATTANGATNAGGAAATCGCCAGACTGTGGAGGGATTACGAAAAGAGAAAGAGGAGACTTGAAAAATGATACAGCCCGAAGTCATCGGCAGGAGATTGGAGAAGTTGAGGGGTGTAAAGGCTATTCTGCTCTATGGATCTGTAGCGAGAGGGGAAGCTGACGAACTCTCGGACGTTGATCTCATGGTAATCGTTGATAATCCTTTGATCGTCGAGTCCGTCAGGGAAGAACTGAGAGAATTTAACCCCATCATCACAACCGAGGAGGGGATAAGGAAGAGTGTAGAACTCCAACCCTCCACGATCGTTATGCTTAAAGAGGCGATCCTGCTTTACGGAGCACTTCCAAAACTACCGAGGCCACGGAGGGAGGATTTTCTGAAGGAACTCGACGAAGCCTTGAAGATCCTCGATGTAAACGAATCCCTCCTCTCCGATGTCGATGAAAACACCACGAGCACCGTAATCTACTCTGCTATCCTGAGGGCGAGGCAGGCCTACATAATCAGGTGCCTAATCAGGAACAAAAAGATGACAAAGAAGGGGTTCATCGAGGAGCTTAAGAAGATGGGATTAAAGCCGGAGTACTACGACTACTATCGCCTCGCGAGGGATGACAAGCTTAACATCGTACTGCCGAGATGGGAACTCAGGAGGATAGTCAGGGCGGTAAGGCGTTACGTCAAGAAGGTGAGGAGAGAAGTCAAGAGATCCTGACCCGCTTCACCCTTTTTATTTTCCCATTTCGAAACATTACTATGAAAGCCGTTGAAATCAGACCAAAGTAGGATTTCTTTCATCTTTTAAGGCCTTTTATAATCTAAACAAATCAAAAGGCAGATTACAAACCTCTTCCAAATAACTGTCAAAAGGTAACCTAAAAGTAACAATAAATAAAATTAATACTCAAAAACCTCCTCATAAAACCTCTTTGCCATTCTTTTGTCTTCTAAAATTTCCTTCTCCTTCAGAACTTCTCTCTCCAGCTTCTTCAATGCTACATGCAGCGCATACTCGACTCCCCAGCTCTCTCCACTCACCATGAAGTTCCCCTTCTCGCTTGAAAGCTTCAGTCTGACGTGTATTAACGGCAAATTGCGNAAATGCTCCTTATGCCTCTTTATGTAAACGAAAAGGTAAGATTCTCCAAGAAACTCCGAGAATTTTCTCATGAACTTGTCCACATCTTCCATAATCGCATCCCTGTCAAAGTCATCCAGTGTGATGTCAGAGGTCATCACCTGAACNCCNAAGCTTTTCTTCTCCTGCTTTTTNAGGTAGTGCTCAAGGATGTCCTTTTTTATAACGATACCATCGGGAATGCCATCTCTCGTAACCACAACGCTTGAAATCCTGTTCTCGACCATCAGATCAATGACCTCAGCAACNCTGTCGTTCCTGTCAACCGATATCACGGGAGAACTCATTATACTTTCAACCATGATTGAGAGCGTCTTCTCCTTCTCCCCACTCGAATCGCCCATTCTTGCCCTTTTTCTGGGCGATATCACCCTATCTATGACATCCTTGCCCGTCAGAATACCTATAACCTTGTTGTTCTCGTCCACAACAACAACTCTGTCTATTCCATGGCTCCTCATAACCGAAAGAGCTTTTGCGGCTGTATCAAACCGTCTTACAGTTATTACTTCAGGATTCATTACTTCCCTNACCTTGACGTTCTCAAACTCTCTCCTAAGCATTCTAAGGAAGTCATTTACGTAGATAACACCAAATTTTTTGCCCATCTGAACAATCACGAAGGGTGTGGAATCTTCAACAAACCTTCTCGCAACCTTAAACGGATCGAGTTCAGAAATATCCAGCTTTCCAGTTTTAACAACAAGTGATTTGACTCTTGTCTCATGCGGATTCTTTAGAACGCTCCCTCTAATGAGGTCTTTTTCTCTGACAACCCCGATTATCTTTCCCTCTTCCTGCACAAGAATTGCATTCGCCTTATCTCTGTCAAGCTTTTCCAGTATTGGGAAAAGCTTTGAAATCGTCTCATTCGCGTCAATAAGTTCATAATCTTCTCTAACCAGCTCTCTTAGCCCCTCAACGTCCAAAGCGATCACCTCCCGTCTCTCTTCTAATTGAGTTTATAACTTTACCTCAACAGATTAGAGCGAGCAAATAATTTACGATGGCAAATCCTAAAAAGTTTGCGATCATCGGTAGGGCTTTTTCCCTCGCTGCCAATTCCGCATCTCTCAAGAATTTTTCACCCATAACTCTCACCCTAACTCTCCCTTCAGAATAACCACACTTTCCTTCGATCATCTCCACATTGCTGCATTTATCAGCAAGATTCTCTGCGATTCTCCAATCTTCCTCACATCTGCCTGCGGGCTTGTAAGATTGTTTCGCTCTAACTCCCGTCTTCTCGTGATTGTCGGTGGAAACAACAATCGCCCTGTATCCAATTTCAGCAAAAAGGTTTTCAACATGCCTCCTGAACTCCAAACCAACATTGTTGGAATCGAAAATGACGATCGCATATCTCTCTCCATCATACTCAAGCAGGACGGCGGCGACATATTCACATATACTTTCACTCTTAGCATCAATTTTGACAAAACCATACCTGAATCTTTCGACTTCTGAACTCTCTTTTTTCTTCACCATACTCACAAGCTGCACAATCTCTCCTATCTCGTCACTGCTTGGATCATACTCTGGCTCATAGGCATTGTGGCAGTCAACAACGAAATCATCAAATTCAATTATAAAATCGTCAATGTGCTCTTTACCACTGATAAAAATCAATCTCAGGTTATCGAAGGGTAGGCAATGCACATCAAACCTCTCACCGTGGATTGTAAAGGGTCTGAATGGCTTCACGGGCTCTCCAGAACATTCAACTGCAGCAGCTATTTTGGCAACATCCTCTTCACTTGCCGGATTCCGTGCGTGAGATGTGGGCGAGTGGAGATACACGCTGCTTTCACGTGATAGTCTTTTGACGAGCTTCGCACCACCAACGTTTCTGAAGGGGCCCGGATGAAAGTCCGTTGAGACGAGACGAACATCCCCAATGGTGAGACATCTCACCCGCCCCTCGAACTCCTCGGAATGTTTCAGCAGAAATCTTTCCATATACTCCTCATTTGAGGTGAGCCAGAAGAGAACAAAGGATTCGACAAAATCCCTTATTTTAATTTTACCAACCCTNGNNCNCAATACCCTGAGATATATCCCGAGAAGGATCGCTGAGACAAGCAGAATTGCTACTGTCTCAACAGATACATCAACGATGAGATAAGGGACAGCAGATAAAGGAAAAGAAGTTAGCTTCCTTTCGGAGCAAAAATAAAAGGTGATGAAGAGAATGAATGATGATGCGGCGATGTTGCCTCCAAGAATGAGTGATGAAAAGCTGATCAGAGAAACGAATATTGCCAAAAAGGATATTCTTTTCAAATCGAATTTCAACCCAACTATTTTTGTTCCCAGCAGTGAAACCAAAAAAACTGCTATCCAGAGCTTGATTACAGACGGATGGAAGATAGAGAGCAAAAGGGCAGCAGCTAAGGAGGATGTCAGCATAACTCCCGGTCTCGGGATTGAGAAAAGTTTGTAGTAGAGGTTTTCAAAGCTTTTCATAGGGCAAGGTTTTTGATGTCTTCCCAAATTCTGTCAACCTTTGCCTTTACTTCCGCATCCATCTCAACAGCTTCAGGCCAATCTCTCTCGTATCCCTCTTCTTTCATCTTCTTTGTCGCATCTATGCCCAGCTTGCCCGCCAGATTGGGGATGTAAGCTGCATGATCAAGAGAGTCAGTGGGAGAGGGGGGGAGAAGAACAACATCTCTCGCTGGATCGAAGCGTGATGTTACTGCCCAGATTACCTCACTCATGTTGTGAACATTAACATCCGAGTCAACCACAATCACAACTTTTGTAAGAGCAAGCATTCCCGTGCCCCACAAGGCATACATCACCTTCTTTGCCTGACCCGGATATCTTTTCCTAATGGAGACTATCGCAAGGTTGTGGAAAGCCCCCTCAACTGGCAGATTGATGTCAACTATTTCCGGATGCATCATCTTCATAATTGGTAGAAAAATTCTCTCTGTAGCCTTTCCAAGCCACGCATCCTCCATTGGTGGCTTTCCCACAACAGTAGCGTGGTAAATTGGATTCTCTCTGTGCGTTATGTGGGTAATGTGAAAAACCGGATAGGGTTCAGGTGGGGTGTAGTAACCAGTGTGATCGCCAAAGGGCCCCTCTATTCTAAAATCGTCAGCCCTAACGTATCCCTCAAGCACGATCTCCGCATTGGCCGGAACCAGAAGATCNACGGTCTCACATTCAGTAAGCCTGAGTCTTTCCTTTCTGATGAAACCAGCGAACATAAACTCGCTAATTCCTGCAGGCAGTGGAGCGGTTGCAGCATAAAGAGTTGCTGGATCAACACCTATGGCAACAGCAACTTCAATTTTTCCTCCCCCTTTTTCGACTATTTTCCTGAAGTGCTCCGCCCCATGCTTGTGTATCTGCCAATGCATACCCGTCGTTTTTCCATCAAAAACCTGCATCCTATACATCCCGGCATTCAGCTCTCCCGTTTCAGGGTCTTTTGTTATCACAACAGGGAGAGTGATATACCTCCCTCCATCCTTTGGCCAGNACTTTAAAATTGGGAATTTGTCCAGACTCTCAGCCTCAGCTTCTTTGCAAGGAGCTTTGCTCGTCTTTTTCGGAATGAAAGACATGAAGTTCTTCAGCATTCCCAGCCCTTTCATAGCGTCCATAAAGGATGATGGACGGAATTCCAGAGCAGAAATGAGTCGCTCTCCAACTTCCTCAAATCTATCAACTTCTAAGGCAATTTTCATTCTTCTTTCAGTCCCAAAAGCATTCAGCAGAACAGGGATGTTATAACCTGCAGGCTTTTCAAAAAGCAGAGCCTTGCCACCTGACTTAACAACTCTGTCTACAATTTCAGTCATTTCAAGCTCCGGACTTACCTCGTATTCTATTCTTGCCAGTTCGTTCTCCTCTTCGAGTTTATTCAAAAATTCTCGAAGGTCGTCGTAGGCCATTGTCCATTCCCTTTACCACGTTAAAAAAACTTTGTTGCATATATGCACATAATAATTTTTTATATTTCGAACTTCAAAC
>Ga0180939_147_pt1 | contig 5509 bp, 5 predicted proteins | sample Deesub1362A_J573_FD_124188 | JGI IMG/M metagenome (GOLD analysis project Ga0180939, IMG submission 124188) | Archaeoglobus sp. JdFR-40
ATCCTCACTTTCCATGTCATCTTCATGCGGGATTACTCCAACAACCTCTGAAATTTCACTTAAAGTTTCGATAACTAAGGCTGCTCTTACGCCTTTCATCANGCAATCCTGANTGAGATAAACNTCAACTCTGACATTCGCANCCTTCACATCTTCATTCTTAATTTCAACTATACTCTCCTCATCCTTAGCTTGAACAAAATCGCTTAGAGAGGAAATAATGTCAAAAATGTCAACATCATCGCTGTCCTCATCCTCGATCTTGTCAATCATCTCTTCAACGGCATCAACAGCTTTGAGCATTACATCAACNAGTTCGCTGGTAACCTCAAGCTCTCCCTCCCTCACCTTCCCCATCGCACTCTCAAGCTTATGGCAGAGATTTTCGAGGTTCTTGTAGCCCATAAATCCTGCCATGCCTTTGATTGTATGTGCTACTCTGAAAATTTCGTTTATTGCTTCATTGTCGCCTCTCTCAAGTTTAATGAAGTTCTGATTCATTACATCAAGATACTCCCTCGCTTCTTGAATGAACTCCTGCTTGTACTCCTCCATATCACCGTTCATTCAGCTTCACCTCCAGAAATCTCACAATTTCCTCAGCTATCTCAAAAACGGGCTTAACTGATGTTACTCCACCAAGCTCAATTGCCGCCTTTGGCATACCGAAAACGACGCATGTGTCTTCGCTGCTCGCTATCGTAAGTCCACCAAAGTCTTTGATCCTCTTCATTCCATATGCTCCATCCTCTCCCATTCCTGTTAGAATTGCTCCTACGACATTACCACCATAGGATTCAACAACCGACTCGGCTGTAACATCTACGGATGGCTTTACAGCGTTGACAGGCATGCCATCGACAATTTTGATTCTAACAACATCTGCTGCTCTTCTAACTTTCATGTGATATCCACCGGGAGCTATGTAAACTATGCCATCCTTCACTCTCTCATTGTTTTCGGCCTCCTTAACCTCGACCTCAGAAATGGAGTTAAGTCTCTCCGCAAGTTGCTGAGTGAACCCAGGAGGCATGTGTTGAATGACGAAGACCGGTGCTGGAATGTCTGCAGGCAGCCTGGGGATTATCATTTCCAAGGCTGAAGGTCCGCCAGTGGACGAGCCTATTAAAACGCAGACATCCTTTGTCTTTGCCCCCCAACTACCTCTCACGACATCAAGCTTCAGCTTCTTGAGATTTTGAATCCGCATGAGGTTTGGAGATGTCCCTGCAACTATCTTGACTTTGGTCACGAGTTCTTTTTCAATAGACGAAAGGTCGACGAGTGAACCACTTGGCTTTGTAATGAAATCAACGGCACCGAGTTTCAACGCTTCGAGCGTCTCTCTTGCTCCCTCAGTTGTAAGAGTGCTGAGCATTATGACTGGTGTGGGTTTCCTTTCCATTATCATTTTCAAGGCTGTAAGTCCATCCATCACTGGCATCATTATGTCTAAGGTTATAACATCAGGATTCAGCTTCAAAGTTTTCTCAACAGCTTCCTTTCCGTTCTTTGCGGTACCAACTACCTCTATCCCTGCTTTGGTCAATATATCGCTGACTGCCATCCTGACCAAAGCCGAGTCATCAACTACAAGAACCCTCATGGTTAGTTCAATCCAGCAACCTTCTTGAGTTCCTCAATCACCTTCGGAGCCTGAAATGGCTTTACTATGTATCCTCTCGCCCCAAGTTTGATTGCCGCCTTCACCATCTGTTCTTGTCCTACAGCGGTGCACATCACAACCTTCGCATTAGGATCCATCTTCTTTATCTCCTTTAGTGCCTCAATGCCGTTCATTTCTGGCATCACAATGTCCATGGTTACTATGTCCGGCTTAAGCTGTTTGTAAAGCTCAACTGCCTGCTTTCCATTCTCAGCCTCACCCACTATATCAAAACCTCCCGAAAACAAGATGTTCCTCAAAAGCTTCCTCATAAATGCCGTATCATCCACAATCAAAACCTTCGGCATACCCATCACCCCGCGGCCTTTTTCATAATGTCATTCACAAGAGCCACACCCCTTGGTGTGAGCTCAATCTCCTTCCTTATTTTCACAACTCTCGCCAAACCCATATTGACGAGCTTGTCATACAACTCGTTCAGCTCCTCAGTAGTGATACCCAAGATAGACTCGACTCCAACAGAGTCAACTCCTGTGTAGACCATTGTCAGAATTTGCTCTTCGAGTTCTGACAACTTATCCTTGGGCTTCTGGCTCTCAATAATGTTCTGGATGTAGTTCTCCAGCATCTCAAGGGTTGTTTCTGGACAAAGAACAAAGCTCGTTATGACCTCTCCGTTCTCAACATGCGTTAGAACCAGCACGACCCTCTGCTTTTTTCCTACAGTCCTTACGTCCTTCCCGACAGAGCCCAGATTCTGGATAGCGATTCTGATCTGCTTTGAAGGTGAGAGAAACCACAGAGCCTCGTCAGTGATGCTCAGATATCCCTTATCCCACTTGGTATCCTTGACAACTACACCACCACGGGTGGCTGGGGAAAGAAAGTATACTGCAAACCTATCCGATTTTAGGTTGAAAGCCAGATATCTGAAAATCTGATCCTGTTTTTTCCCGAAGTTGATGTAATAATTTTGGTTATCTTTCTTTATTCTGACAACTGTTTTCCCCTCGTAAGTAAGTTTCTCTAAGTCCTGTATCTCTTTGAAGGGAACCGTCAAGCCTGCAAAGGATATTGCATTCTCAGTTATTACCGCCTCGCCCCCTCTCCACCCGCCATCAAAGTACTCTACTGGCAGTTTCAGGACTTTGTTGCTCATAACCTACCACTATCCCCTGAATCTCTCCACCTCGTCCTCACTCAAAACCTTATTCAGATCTATCATTATCAGCAGCCCATCAGGAAGCTTCCCCACTCCTTTGAGGAACTTTGCCTCCTCCCTGGCGGTTATTATACTCGGCAAATCCTCGATGTCTGCTGTAGAAAGATACTTGACTTCATTAACTGTATCCACCATCATCCCAATTACAGCATTATCGAACTCTACCACGATAATTCTTGTATTGTTGTCAATCGGCTTTGACTCCATTCCGAAGCGCTTTCGGAGGTTGATGATTGTTGTGATTTGCCCTCTGAGATTGATCACACCTTCAACATAATCTGGAGCGTTGGGGATTCTGGTTATCTGAGAGGGACGAATGATCTCCCTCACCTGAGATATATCCACACCGTATCTCTCATCTCCAAGATTGAACACTATTACCTGAACCGTATCACCTCCCCTTATCTGAACGGACTCGCCCTGCATGGTGTATCACCTCATAAAAAGGGGAAAATTATTTTCCATCAACTCTATCTCCACCATTCGCCATTGTCTCTGCATAGCTCTCCGACACATCCACTCCTTCAGAGTCAAACACCTTAAAGTTCTCCAAGATTATCCGAAGTGTTTCTGTTGCGATTTTGTTCATCCTCTCCATTACCATGCTGACCTGCTGCACCGCTGCCGTCTGCTCCTCTATCGCAGCAGAAGTTTCTTCGCTGCTTGCAGCGTTCTCTTCTGCTGTAGAAGCGACCTCTTCGAAGTTTCTCGCCAGTTGCTCTATCTTGCCGAATCCTACCTCAACGCTTTCTGCAACCTGTTTCAGCATCTCATTTATCCTGTTAACAGATTCGGCTATTTCCCCAGCCCTGGCTAAGGCATTCTCTATACCCTCACTTCCCTGCAGACTGCTCTCCTTAACTTTTCTCGTAGCCTCTATAACCTTCTTCGTCTCCTCTTGGACATTCCTGACTATTTCATCTATCTCCTCAGTGCTCTTCCTGCTCTCCTCTGCAAGCTTTCTCACCTCATCGGCAACAACGGCAAACCCTCTGCCGTGCTCTCCTGCTCTTGCAGCCTCTATAGCCGCATTCAAAGCGAGGAGGTTGGTTTGGTCTGCGATGGTCTTTATCTTCTCCGAAACTTTGTCTATATTCTTTACTGCAGCATCCAGCTCTTTCACAATCTCAGCCACGGCATTCATCTCCCTGATTATCTCTTCCATACTATTCTGTGCACGCCTCCCTTCCTCCTCAGCAAGTTCCGCATTTTCAACAGCTTTTTTCGCAAACTCTGCAGATATCTTTGCCTCATCCGTAAGCTTCTTGATATTCTCCACCACGTTCTTCGCTTCAGCAGCAGTATCATTCGCTATTCTTGAAAGATTTGCAGCCCCTTGAGCCATCTGCTGCGATGCTGCACTTATCTGCTCCATTCCTGCGTTTATCTGGTCTACCGCTTCCTTGATCTGTTTCATTCCAGTTGAGTTCTCCTCTCCAATGCGTCTCATTTCAATGATGAAGTTTCGCATGCTCTCTCTCAGTTCGACGAGTGCGTCTCTGAAAGCTGCAAACTCTCCTTCCATCTTCACNTCTTTTCTGACTTCTNTCGTGAAGTCACCTTTAGCGTAGCTCTTCACGACCTCTATCCCCTCTCTTATGGGTAGCACAATCGCATCCGTCAGGCTGTTTATGTTTTCCACGAGCTTTGCATACTCTCCATAGGCAGCAACGCTTGCCTTGACATTCAGATTCCCTTTTGCAGCCTCACCACTAACCCTCAGAATCTCCGCAAACAGTGACCTCATGTCATCAATGAAGGAGTTAAATTCCTCGAACGTCGCTGCAATGTCTCCGCTATACTTCTCTGCTGGAAGTTTTACACTGAAATCTCCTCTCTTAAGTCTTGAAATCGCTCCAGCCAGCTCCCTAAACACCCCTTCTTCAATCCCTACCTCCGATGGCTCAACCACGCTGCTCATAGATAACTGTCATTGAGCCATCAGTATATCTTTTTCGTTTAATAATATAATTCTTATGAAAAATATCGGGGAAAAATTCGNAAAGGATAATTTCACAACTGCATGTCTTTGAAAAGTACTCTACCGTTACTCTGTAGTTTCCACGAATCAATAGCAGGGAATTTTAAAACAAATACTGCTCCGTTCTCACTCTTTTCAGTCCATATCTCTCCATTGTAGCTCTCAACTATCTTCCTCACGATGTAAAGTCCAAGTCCACTGCCCGCTCCTGTTGTAAATCCTTTATCGAAAATCTTGCCGATAATTTCTTCTGAAATACCCCTTCCATTGTCTTCCAACCTTACCACAACGTTTTTGCCATCCTCTGAAATGCAAACTCTAATCTCACTGGCATTTCCATGCTTTAAAGCATTTCCGAAAAGATTTTCGAAAACACTGTAAATACCTTCATTCGCCAGAATCCTTGCGTCCCCTTCAACTTTCACAGACAGATTGAAGCTTTTAGCAACCTCTTCAACAACCTTTTTTATGCTGTAAGACTTTTTAGCCTCGTTTGCGGACGACTCAAGCTCTTTCATTTTTCTGATAAGTGAGATTCCGCTATGAACGCTTTCTTTTATCTTCTCAACTATTTTTGGATTGTATTCTTCCTCAAGAAGTTCCGCAAAAAGATGAATCCTTGTCAAAGTGTTCGAAATATCGTGTCTCAATGTGCTGTTCAGGAACTTCAGGTATTCAA
>Ga0180939_175_pt1 | contig 4995 bp, 5 predicted proteins | sample Deesub1362A_J573_FD_124188 | JGI IMG/M metagenome (GOLD analysis project Ga0180939, IMG submission 124188) | Archaeoglobus sp. JdFR-40
TGAAGGTGTATTCGGCTGAGGTAACCGATATGCCGTCGTAGGTTGTTGCGTCTTGGGTGTTGAGGATGTAGGTGTCTCCTTTGTCCAAGGCCCCAGTATCCGCCCCAGACTCATGTCCTAGAAGCTCGATATATAGGGTCGTCGTGGTTCCACCGGTCAATGTAACAGTGTTCGCTGCACCGGTAAGACCTACTTGAGTAGTTAGGTTCTGAGCTGTGGCAGTTATAGAAGAGCTACTCACCTGGTACACCAGCACATGCAAGCTGCCGCCCGTGCCATTGTAGTCGTAGACATAGCCGGAAGAATTGGTTACGATGAAGTTAGCAGCAGTGACAGAAACATCCTTCGCCCCAGGATTGCTGATCTTTACTTTAAGAACCGTCGAATTATGCGTAGTAGCTGAAGAAGTATCAACATCAGAAACAGTAACCGAGGAGATTGTGACTATGTATGCTGTGGGTACGGAGGGAACACCCGTAGATATGAAACCGGAGATCCAACCGTAGATCATGACACCAGCCACCACGGATATGACGATCATCAGCAGGGTAGCGATGATGGGGGATACCGCTTTTTTCTGTTTAAGCCATTTCTTCAGCGTTTTGTTTGAAAAATGTCCTCTCATGCGATATTCCTCTCCTTTTAATATCCCTCGTTGGTTAATATATTATTTTCGCCTCTTTATTGCCTCGGCTCAGCCTGTCTTTCCAGCTTCGAGCAGAATTTATAGACATACTTGTGAAAATAGATTGGAAAACAGAAAACCCGTTATACACATGAAAGGTCATTTTACAGGCCGTCCGTTGGGATTTATTATAATTATGTACATGAACATATTAATATGCTTTACTATACCCCACAAAAATACCAGCCCGCTGAAGACAAACAACAGCAAGAGCATAAACCGATATCCTTAAGAATTCCGCCAAATAAAAAGAAAATTAGCCACCGTAAATTTAAAAAGAGGTTTGTAAAAACTGGAAACCAAACTGGCAGCCGTCGAAGAGGTTAAACCCTCACCTAAACCCGCCTTCATCCACCGAGACAGGTATCTGAAGGGGATTGAAAGCATCTTCTCCCTCTTCATGACGGATGAAGACTCTAGAAACTTCCTCGCCTGCTGCCTCATCTGCAGGGACGCCAAAACCCTGCTGTCCGGAGGCTACGGCACCGGAAAGACAACCTTCATCGAAATCGCAGCCAAGATGTTCTACGGCGGAGACCTAGGCATCGTCCGATGCCACCAAGAACTGACAACCTTCGACATCCTCTGGGCCTTGGACATCCAGAAGTTCATCCAGTCCAAAATCGGGGCTGTGACACCCCGAAGCCTCGTCACCGCCCCCTTCAAGTTCATCAACGAAATCCAACGCCTCAACACCCAGTGTCAAAACTCCCTCCTCGAACTGCTCTCCGAGAAAAGTGTCATCTTCGCTGACGTTCACGCCCGCAGCCCCGACTACATCTGCTTTTTGGACATGAATCCTCACGACATCGGCACCGTAGGCCTGGTCAGAGCCTTGATGGACAGAATAGATTTCTTCCTCAATGTAAAGCTTCTCGGAGTTAAAGAAACCCACAAACTTCTACTCACCAAGTACCATAAGCGACATGTAGATGACCTCAGAACCTTAGCTGAACCCGTTTTGACGACGGAGCAGATGACGGAAATATGGCGGGACGTGGAAAAGGTAGGCGTACCCAACGAAGTTTTCCTCAAAACCACACTGGTAGCCGCCCTGCTGAGAAAGTGTATAAAAACCGACAGGTCCATAACCTCCGCCCGATACAGGATGTCCTGCGGAGGCTGCCCCTACATGGGGGAAATATGCTCCGAAATGGACCGGCCCATAGCCCATCGGTGGATAGATTCGTCCATCAGGCTTTCTAAGGCTCATGCTTGGATCGAGGGCAGGGACACCATTTCCTTCGACGACGTCCTCTGGGCTATGCAGTATACGCTGCCCCACCGCCTTGAGCTGAAGCAAAGCGTCTTCACCAAGTACGCCAACGAAGCTGAATGGGTGCTTCACAGGGTGAAAGAGGCTGTAGCTCTTAAGGAAAACCTCTGGAATGAAGCCTTAAGCCTCTTGGAGCCGGCGATGAAGGGGGATGAAGCTGCAAAAGAAAAGCTGGCTGAATTGAAAACGAAATGCCTCGCCGTCGCCGACCTCTACGAGTGGGTTGAATCCGGGGAAAAAGGCTGGGAGGTTAGACTGCCATAAAGCCCGACCATGAACTGGAGGGTTTTTTTAAACGCATAACTCTTAAGAAAAACGTTCGCTTACGCTTGAATATAGCTGAGGAAATTCCAGACCCTACCCCCTGGGACACTATCACCGTCCTCAAAAAAGACCTTCAACATCCGGAAGACATCCTCCAAGGCTGGTTGCTTTCAGAGGTTGAACTGAGAGCATCCTATCCTGGAACTTTGGAAAGACTCATGAGCTGGATCTACCTAGCTTGGGACTCCGGCGTGCAAAATCAGAGAACCCTAGTAGGCCTCTTTTCCAATGCTTTGGCTGATAAAACTTTGTTGGCGGAGGAACCCGCTCTCTATTCGAAGTTTTTCAGATACAGGCTTGAAGGCTTAAAGGCTTCCAAAAACCCTTTGGCAGAGCTTTTTTTCAAGGCCTCCAAGTCTCTCATGGGGGGTAGCTATAAAATCGGCGGCATAGCAGCAGAGGTTAGAGAGGTAGTGTTTGAAAGACCCCTTGATCCCGCAACCCGCCTCAGGCTTCTGCTGGACTTGCTACCGAAGGAGATGCTTTCCCAGCCGAAGGAAGCTCCCCGAGAATTTTTGGTCTACGGCTCCATTTCAGAATCCACCCCCTCCTTCGCAATATCCTCGGATGAGATGGAAAAACTGCTACGGTCGCTGCTGTCCATGGGCGCAACGCCCACTAAGCTTAGATCCTTCTGGGAAGACGTACACCTCTGCTTGAGTTCGTCGCTGGAGTTTGAGGAAGAAAGAAAGAAATTCGACGACTACATCAAGAGCCAAATCGGCTATCTGCGAAAATCAATCCTCCAACCCAGTAGAATGGTTTTAGACACTGCGGAGTTGATAGAGAGGCTGGTCTCTGAATACATTCATGAACTGGAGAAGGAAGGCGTAAAGGCGACGGTGGAGGATAGGATAAAATATACAAGACATTTCCAAGAGGTTCTCGACTCGATGAAGGGAAGATACATCAAACTCACTGGAAGGGAAAAATCCCATCTTCTCAGGATGACGACAAAGCTCTACCTCAGTAACGTGTTCATCGAAGTAGCCCATGAGCTTCGAGGGTTTAGAAAGCACTATACACCGCCGCCCATGGGAGCTTGGAGGATCGGCGACCACATCAAAGCACTGTCCATACCAGACACCTACAGGGTTTACGGCATGTTCATTCCCGGAATCTTCGCCATGAAACGCTGGGAGTGGTGGCAGCGGAGAGAATTCGCCGACATTTGCATTCTCATGGACGTTTCCGGGTCGACGGCGATAGACAACAAGATAGACAGCATAAGGGAGGCTGTCTTCTGCCTGGTTGAAGCCTGCCGATTTGGCTCCGATAGCATTACATTCATACCTTTCAGCACGGGTGTGAACTTCGATCTCGTGAAGATGCACTCCAAGGACTACGATACCATAGAAGACTTGGTCATCAGCCTTGAGCCTCAGGGTTACACCAACATCACTCCAGCTTTGGTGACGGCCATCAGATCCGCTGAGGAGAGAGGCTACCAGAGCACCTACATCTTCACCGATGGAGGAGTGTGGGACGGCGAGACCGCTCAAGGACTACTAGAAATCCTAGCCAGATACGGGAAGATCTACCTTTTCCTCGTAGGGGACAAGGTTGAATATCTGCACGAAAGCGGCCGTGCCATCGCCTCTTTTGCCACCGTGCATGAAGTCAGCCTTGGAGAATCGTTGGTTGAAGGCGCTCTTAACGAATATTTTAATAAGTAACTTAGGAGGAAGATAATTCACACAGGTTTAGAAGGTAGACTCTATGGCTACGTATGAAGCTGAATTTGAGGCGCTTCTAGGCCACATGAAGACGGTGGTGGAGGACATTGAACAAGTCCACACGACCAAGCAGATGATCTATAAATTAAAATCGGACATCATTGACTTGCTACGGGTTGTCATGTCTAATGCCGAACTGGACAAGGTCGAGATTCCGCCCTCAGCTTATGGTGAACTGCCAAAGATTAAGGGAAAAGAAATCGAATCAGCCGTACTAGACCATTCAGGTATAGTGGTGATTAAGAGAAAAGGTAAAAAGGAAGGAGAAGAAGAGGGGGAGATCTCTTTCCAAGATTTGAGGGAATACCACCCGGAGGCAACCATACGCCTCTTCAACGTTGTCATGCCTATATTGAGGGAAGAGATATCGAGACGCAGAAAGCTTCATGAGAAACATCTGGAAGCCCTCCAAGCCATCAAGGAAAGCCTAGCAAGTGTGGAAAAACGTCGAAAGCTTTGAAAGCCTCGAACAAGGATAGATGGCTCCATGCCTTGGAAGGGTTGGGTCCGTGAGAGGAAAGCGGCTGGCACTGTTGTCACTGTAATCCTCATGATAGGTGTGGTGGCAACAGTGGGAATCATCATTGTTCAGGCTGGGCTGTCGATGCTCGTTGAAAGCCAAGTTTCCATTGGAACTTTCACCGACGTAAGTAAGGTGAAAATCCGGGAAAGATTCGTGGTGGATGATGTTTGGTTTAACTCCTCCACGAATGCTATTGTTTCAGTGGGCAACGTTGGGGGGGGTCCCTGTTACGATAATAGCTATCTCTTTCAATGGGACGGATATATCTCCATTTGAGGAGGTAACCATCGGGATAGACCAATGGGTGAGTATCGCCGTAGACAGCCCTTTCCCTGAGGGGTGGACCGAAGGGGGGGTTTACGTAGTTGAGGTGTTCAGTGAGCTGGGGAATGTTCACCGAAGTACATGGAAAGTGTAAAATGAGACGAAAAGGTCAGGCAACCGTCTTAGG